>RBWB01581838.1_pt1 | contig 18724 bp, 19 predicted proteins | sample 2014201 | NCBI WGS metagenome assembly RBWB01 (sample SAMN10133834, study PRJNA383868) | Human oral metagenome, whole genome shotgun sequencing project. | isolation source: supragingival plaque isolated from 88 juvenile twins | host: Homo sapiens | place: Australia
AGTATTATAGACTAGGAAAGAAAAAGGGGTACTTTATGAAAACAAATCAATTAAATCGTCATTTAGGAAAATTAGCTATAGGTCTTTCTTCAGCTACTTTATTAGCTTTTTTTAGCCAGCAAGCCAATGCTGACACTTATACTGTTCAGTATGGTGATTCATTTTATGCTATTGCAACAAAATATGGGATGAGTCCATATGATTTGGCAGCTAAAAATGGAAAAACAATTTATGATACCATTCTTCCAGGAGATGTTCTGCAAGTAAATGGAGCTAGAGCTAATACATATCAAGTATCCAATCAAGCCACAACTGCACAAGCAACAAATGCAAATTCTGGTGCGGATTCTGATACAGAGAATGTTGTCTTAAATACACCTACAGCAACAGGAAATTCTTATCCAATTGGGCAATGTACGTGGGGAGTGAAATCCTTGGCACCTTGGGCTAGTAATTGGTGGGGGAATGCAAAAGACTGGGCTACAAATGCTGCATATTCAGGCTTCCGTATAGGAACAACTCCTCAAGTTGGCGCTATCGCTGTTTGGAATGGAGGCCAGTATGGTCACGTTGCCTATGTAACTGCTGTAGCCAATAATCGTGCTATCCAAGTTTTAGAGGCCAATTACAAACGTCAAAAACAAATTAATAATTATCGTGGATGGTTTGATCCAACGACATTTTATGGAAAGGTGACTTACATTTATCCTAATTAAGCTTTTCAAGTAGCAATGTATAGGAAAGATTATATCCCAGTATAACCTTTATATGTGAGTTTAAAATTAAGAGTCCTTTGTGACTCTTTTTGTTTTGTTTAAAGCAATTAACTAAATATTTATATCTAATTTTAGAGAAAATATGTTAAAATAATGATAAAAGGAAAGATGTGAATGGGTTATTTCAAGAAGTATAAATTTGATAAATCGAAATTTAAATTAGGCTTGCGAACCTTTAAGACGGGTGTCGCTGTTTTTATTGTTCTTCTGGTCTTTGGTCTTTTTGGCTGGAAAGGCTTGCAGATTGGTGCTTTGACGGCTGTTTTTAGTTTGCGTGAAGACTTTGATAAGAGTGTTCATTTTGGAACTTCTCGTATTTTGGGGAATAGTATTGGTGGTTTCTATGCCTTGTTGTTCTTTCTTATCAATTATCTTTTTCATGAACAGTTTTGGGTAACATTATTGATTGTCCCTATTTGTACCATGTTAACGATTATGACAAATGTTGCGATGAACAATAAAGCAGGTGTGATTGGCGGTGTTTCTGCTATGTTAATTATTACCTTGTCGATTCCGACAGGAGAAACTGTTTTGTATGTATTTGCGAGAGTATTTGAAACCTTTATGGGAGTTTTTGTTGCCATGATGGTTAATTCTGATGTTGATCGCCTGCGAAAAGTAGTGAAATTAAAAAGCAAAAATTAATGTTAGAAAATATAACATGATCCCTTGACATAGAAATTTTTTCGGACTATAATAGAGCATGAGAAAGGAATTTGCAATGAAGGAAAAGGAATTTCGTCGCAATATGGCTGTTTTTCCCATTGGTAGCGTTATGAAATTAACAGATTTGACGGCACGTCAGATTCGTTATTATGAAGATCAAGCATTGATTAAGCCTGACCGAAATGAAGGAAATCGGCGCATGTATTCATTAAATGATATGGATCGCTTGTTGGAAATTAAAGATTACATTTCAGAAGGTTACAATATTGCTGCTATTAAACGGAAATATGCTGAGCGTGAAGCGAAATACAAAAAACCGGTGAGCGAGAAAGATGTTCGTCGAGCCCTTCATAACGACATTTTACAACAAGGTCGCTTTGCTTCTTCCCTTCCACCATTTGGTCGTATGCATTGACCAATATCAATTCTTTAAAATTTTAAGGAGATACTCATGTCAATTACAGTAGCTGACATTCGTCGCGAAGTGAAAGAAAAAAATGTTACCTTTATCCGTCTGATGTTTTCAGATGTTTTAGGAACGATGAAAAATGTCGAAATTCCGGCGACAGATGAACAGCTGAATAAAGTTTTGTCCAACAAAGTGATGTTCGATGGTTCTTCTATCGAGGGTTTTGTGCGTATCAATGAGTCAGATATGTACCTTTATCCTGACTTGGATACATGGACTGTTTTCCCTTGGGGAGATGAAAATGGCAGTGTCGCAGGACTAATTTGCGATGTTTATACAACAGAAGGAACTCCCTTTAAAGGGGATCCGCGTGGAAACTTGAAGCGTGCTTTGAGACATATGGAAGAACTTGGTTTCAAATCCTTTAATTTGGGCCCTGAACCAGAATTTTTCCTCTTTAAGTTGGATGAAAATGGTGATCCAACTCTTGAGGTAAATGATAAGGGGGGCTATTTTGACCTTGCTCCGACGGATCTTGCGGATAACACACGTCGTGAAATTGTCAATGTTTTAACGACAATGGGCTTTGAAGTAGAAGCTAGTCATCATGAAGTAGCTATTGGCCAGCATGAAATTGACTTCAAATATGATGAAGTACTTCGTGCCTGTGATAAGATTCAGTTGTTTAAACTGGTTGTTAAAACAATTGCTCGTAAGCATGGCCTGTACGCAACGTTCATGGCAAAACCAAAATTTGGTATTGCAGGTTCAGGTATGCACTGTAATATGTCACTTTTTGATCAAGATGGTCAAAATGCATTTTTTGATCCAGCAGATCCAAACGGGATGCAATTATCACAAACAGCTTATTATTTTCTTGGCGGCTTGATTAAACATGCCTACAATTATACAGCGATTATGAACCCAACTGTTAACTCATACAAACGTCTGGTTCCGGGATATGAAGCGCCTGTTTATATTGCTTGGGCTGGACGGAACCGTTCTCCGCTTGTTCGTGTGCCAGCTTCACGCGGTATGGGGACTCGTTTGGAATTGCGTTCGGTTGACCCAATGGCGAACCCTTATATTGCTATGGCTGTCCTTCTTGAAGTTGGACTTCATGGGATTGAAAATAAAATTGAGGCTCCTGATCCAATTGAAGAAAATATCTATGTGATGACAGCAGAAGAACGCAAAGAAGCAGGTATTACGGATCTTCCATCTACTTTGCATAATGCGGTGAAGGCACTAACAGAAGATGAAGTTGTAAAAAATGCACTGGGTAGTCATATCTATACAAGTTTTGTAGAAGCCAAACGCATTGAATGGGCAAGTTATGCAACCTTTGTTTCCCAATGGGAAGTAGATAATTATCTTGATTTGTATTAATATTGAAAAAGAGGTTGGGAAATAGTTCTCAGCCTCTTTTGTGGTCAATCTAATTTCATCTTTCAAGGTAGCTTTTCGTTATATTATGGCAAGTGAGTCTGATAGTCGAAAGCTTGTCTTGCTTTAGAGTATCATGCTGAACAATTTTATACATGGAGCAAATCTGTTTAAAAAATTTAAGATTTTCGATATAATAAATAGGACAAAGGGAGGCGAAGCAGATGTATTGTGTGATTGAAATGTATGGTAAAGATGAGCCTTGGTGGTTTTTTGATGGCTGGGAAGCTAATATTGTATCTATACAACATTTTGATAACTATTATACTGCTTTAAAGTATTATAAGCACCAATGGCTGAAGTTGGCAGCTGCTTTTCCTTTTTATAAAAGTCGAAGTGATTTGATGTCTATTTTTTGGAATGTAGGAGATTTGCGCTGGTGTGAAGCATGTGGCGATTCTATCCAGCAATATCATTCTCTTGCTCTGTTAGAAAACGATGACGTTATTCCGAAAGAGAAATTGCGACCGGGCTATAATAAACAAAATCATGTAGGAGCTTCTTGTGCTTGTCCTATAACTTTTAAATAATTTAAAAAATGGTGATTTTTCACCATTTTTTATTGTCTTCTGCGAATAGTATAAAGTGAGGAGGGGATATGGTTCAAAACATTGCACAAGATATTATTTGCCAAGCTAAGGAAAAACAGGCTCAAGATATTTATTTTATCCCAAAGGAAAATAGTTATGAACTGTACATGAGAATTGGTGATGAGCGACGTTTTATACAACAGTATGCATTTGAAAAGATGGCAGCGGTGATTAGTCATTTCAAATTTACTGCTGGGATGAATGTTGGTGAAAAACGTAGAAGCCAACTAGGGTCTTGTGATTATCAATACAGGGATAAGAAAACATCACTGCGGTTGTCAACAGTAGGGGATTATCGCGGATATGAAAGTCTTGTGATTCGTTTATTGCATGATGAAAAAGCAGAGTTGAAGTTTTGGTTTGCTCAAATTCCAGAGTTGAAAGGACGACTCAAGCAACGTGGACTTTATCTTTTTTCAGGACCGGTAGGGAGTGGCAAAACCACTCTTATGCATCAGCTGGCTCAAGAACGTTTTGCCGATGAGCAAATCATGTCTATCGAAGATCCTGTTGAAATTAAGCAAGACAGAATGTTGCAATTGCAATTGAATGAAGCGATTGGCTTAACTTATGAAAGTTTGATTAAACTTTCTCTTCGACATCGTCCAGATTTATTGATTATTGGAGAAATTCGAGATACAGAAACAGCACGGGCGGTTGTACGAGCCAGCTTGACAGGAGTGACGGTCTTTTCAACGATTCATGCTAAAAGTGTGCGAGGCGTTTATGAACGATTGCTAGAGTTGGGAGTGACAGAAGCAGAGCTGAAAATTGTCTTGCAAGGTATTTGTTACCAACGTCTAATTGCGAAAGGAGGAATAGTGGATTTTGTCAGTGAAAGGTATCAAGAACACGATCCAAGCGAATGGAATAGGCAAATTGATCAACTTTATGCAGCAGGACATATCAATCTTGAACAGGCAAAAGCGGAAAAAATTATCCACAGTTAAGCAGAAAAAAGTCGTAGAGTTACTAAATAATTTTTTTTCTAGTGGTTTTCACTTGGCAGAAATTATTGATTTTTTGAAACGGAGTGCTTTGTTAGAAAAAGCCTATGTGGAAAAGATGAAAGAGGGTTTGGCAACTGGAAAGCCTTTTTCAGACATCATGGCAAGTTTAGGTTTTTCGGATAATGTAGTAACACAGCTTTCATTGGCAGAATTGCATGGAAATTTATCGCTCAGTTTGAGTAAAATTGAAGAGTATTTGGAAAATATCTCAAAAGTCAAGAAAAAGTTAATTGAAGTGGCGACTTATCCATTTATTTTATTCATTTTTCTAGTGTTTATTATGTTAGGATTGCGCAATTATTTGTTACCGCAGTTGGAGAGTCAGAATATTGCAACACAACTGATTAGTCGTTTACCACAAATTTTTCTGGGTTCAGTAGGAGTTGTTTTTGCTTTGTTTGCGATCGGTTTTTATTGGTTTAGAAAAAACTCACAAATAAGAGTATTTAGTTTGTTGTCTCGTCTTCCTTTTTGGGGCACTTTTGTTCAAACTTATTTGACAGCTTATTATGCGAGAGAATGGGGGAATATGATTGGTCAAGGCTTAGAACTCAGTCAGATTTTCCAGATGATGCAAGGACAGCGCTCTGCTATGTTTCAAGAAATTGGAAAAGATTTAGAAGTAGCACTGCAAAATGGTCAGGAATTTTCACAAGTAGTTAAACATTATCCATTTTTTAAAAAAGAATTGGGCTTGATGATCGAATATGGGGAAGTGAAATCCAAATTGGGGTGCGAATTAGAAGTTTATGCTCAAAAAACGTGGGAGGTGTTTTTTAAACGTGTTCATCAAGCGATGAATATCATTCAGCCATTAGTATTTGTCTTTGTGGCGTTGATGATTGTATTGTTGTATGCAGCCATGTTGCTGCCAATTTATCAAAATATGGAGGTTCAATTGTGAAAAAAATTAAAAATTTGAAGGTTAAAGCTTTTACTTTAGTGGAAATGTTGGTTGTGCTTTTAATCATTAGTGTTTTAATGCTCTTATTTGTGCCGAATTTGACCAAGCAAAAGGAAGCAGTAACAGAAAAAGGAAATGCAGCTGTGGTCAAAGTTGTAGAGAGCCAAGCGGAACTTTTCGAGGTCAATCATAGCAATGAAAAAGCAACGCTTTCAAAATTAGTCACTGAAGGCACGATTACAGATAAGCAGGCAGCGTCATATAAGGCTTACTATGCGAAACATACAAAAGAAACTCGTTCTGTTGCAGATTAAGGGATTTACAATTTTGGAAAGTTTGCTGACTTTGTTTGTAGCGAGTTTTTTATTACTTGCTGTGTCAGGGGCTGTCCGTTCCTCTTTTGAACAAGTGGAAGAGCAGATTTTCTTTCTTGAGTTTGAGCATTTTTACCGAGAAAGTCAGAAGTTGAGTAATGCTACTCAAAGGCAATTGGACATGAATTTTTCTCGTGCGCGAATTTCTAATGGGTACAATTCTTTATCAATTCCTCGCTCGGTTCACGCTCCAGATGATTTAACACTTCGTTTTGATAAGGCAGGTGGTAATTCCTCGCTTGGTAAGATTGTATTTCAGACGAAAAGACAGACAATTACGTATCAATTATATCTAGGAAATGGAAAATTTAAGAAAACAATATGTTAGAGGGACAATTTTATTAGAAGCACTGCTTGCGTTAGCTATTTTTGCGACAATTGTAACCCTGTTGTTGGGACAAATTCACCAGTCTCGAAAACTAGAAAATGAGTTATTGAAAAAAGAAGAAGTCTTAAGGGTAGCGAAGATGGCCTTGCAAACAAATCAAAGGCATTTAACAATGAACGGTATTGAAGTACGTGTCGAAAAAAGCCAACAAGATATTCGGGTTTATCATGGGAAGGAGCTGATTTTTGGTGTTCAAAGCAAATAAAGTAAAAGCTTTTACACTTTTAGAGGCTCTGATTGCCCTATTCGTACTCAGTGGAAGTGTGTTGCTATTTCAATCTATGACGCGTCTTCTGGCTTCTGAAGTCCAAACTCGACAACACAGTGAACAGCGAGAATGGCTTTTGTTTGCCGATCAACTAGAAGTGGAGTTGACGCGTTCTTCATTTGAAAAAGTGGAGAATAATCGTTTATACATGAAGCAAGATGGTAAGGTAATTGCATTTGGAAAAGCAAGTGGACAAGATTTCAGGAAAACCAATGCGAATGGGAAAGGTTATCAGCCCATGGTTTATGATGTGAAAAAAGCAGAAATTTCACAGGAAAATGAGCTAGTTCGTATTCGATTACTGTTTAAGAGAGGATTGGAAAGGGAATTCATCTATCGTGTGGAAACAAAAAGTTAAAGCAGGTATTATGCTCCATGCCCTTTTTATGACAGCTGTCTTTAGCTTGCTTTTGCAATTTTATCTTCATCGTCAGACCGCTAGTCATAGAAATTTTACTCTAAATCGAGAACGACTACAGGCGTATGCAATGGCAGTTATCGCAAACGAAGATTCTAGACACAGAGAATTTGATAAAGGACATGTCCAAGAGCAACAAGGTGAGAAAGTGCTCACCCTGACAGTAACAATGAAGACGGGTCGCCATTATCAATTTCGTTTTCCGTTTGAGAAGACCAAACTAACCAATGACAATCGAGACAAATAATCGAGAATGGTACAGGAGCTACTAGTGAGCAACTAGGGATTCGCTCGCCAAAAGAATGAAATTTTGGTATGATAGGGAGCGGAGGATGCTATGAATTTTGAAAAAATTGAACAGGCCTATACGCTCCTGTTAGAAAATATCCAAGAAATCCAAAATGATCTTTTAACGAATTTTTATGATGCCTTGGTAGAGCAAAACGGGATTTATCTGGATGGAAAGACAGAGCTAGCCACTGTCAAAAAAAATAATGAAATACTAAACTCTTTGAAATTAAGTAAAGAAGAATGGCGCAGGAGCTACCAATTTTTACTGATGAAAGCGGCTCAAACGGAGCCTTTGCAAGCCAATCATCAATTTACTCCGGATTCTATTGGTTTTATCGTAACATTTCTCATTGACCAATTGAGTAATAAAGAACATATTGATGTTTTGGAAATTGGTAGCGGAATGGGGAATTTAGCAGAGACCATTCTCAATAATACAAAGAAAAATGTGGATTACCTAGGACTAGAATTGGACGATTTGTTAATTGATGTATCAGCTAGCATAGCAGATGTGATGGATGCAAGGGTTAGTTTTGTACAGGGTGATGCAGTGCGCCCACAAGTATTAAAAGAAAGTGATGTGATTGTTAGCGATTTGCCGATTGGCTATTATCCGGATGATCACATTGCATCGCGCTATGAAGTGGCTAGTACGCAAGAGCATACCTATGCCCATCATTTGTTAATGGAACAATCGCTCAAGTATCTGAAACCAGGCGGTTATGCGATATTTCTTGCGCCAAATAATTTATTAACTAGTAGGCAGAGTCAATTATTGAAAAATTGGTTGCAAAAGTATGTTCAGATAGTTGCAATGATTGCGTTGCCGGAATCCCTTTTTGGAAATGCAGCGTATGCCAAAACAATTTTTGTGCTCAAAAAGCAAGACGAACAAGCTATTCAGCCATTTGTTTATGCTTTGTCTGATTTACAAAATCAAGCTGCCTTATTGACTTTTAGCGAAAAATTCCAAAATTGGAGGCAAGAAAGTGAAATTTAAACAAGTTTTTGATATAATAAATGAAAACGCTTAAAAGAGGTAACTTATGTCAAAAACAATTTCAATCAATGCTGGAAGTTCCAGTTTAAAATGGCAATTATACGAAATGCCAGCTGAAAAAGTCATTGCTAAAGGGCTGATTGAACGGATTGGTCTCAAAGATTCTATTTCAACGGTCAAATTTGATAGTCGGGCAGAGAAACAAATTCTAGATATTGATGATCACACACAAGCTGTAAAAATTTTATTAGACGACTTGATGCGCTTTGACATTATTCGATCTTATGATGAAATCACGGGTGTTGGTCATCGTGTTGTTGCAGGTGGTGAATATTTTAAAGAATCTGCACTTGTTGACAGCGAAGAAGTGATTCAAAAAGTTGAAGAGTTGGCACTTCTTGCGCCCCTTCATAACAAAGCAAATGCAGCAGGTATTCGTGCCTTTAAAGAGTTGTTGCCGGATATTACAAGTGTTGTTGTATTTGACACATCATTCCATACGACGATGCCTGAAAAAGCTTATCGTTATCCATTACCAACTAAATATTATACTGAAAATAAGGTACGTAAATATGGAGCGCATGGTACAAGTCATCAGTATGTTGCGAAGGAAGCTGCTAAAGTACTTGGTAAGCCACTAGAAGAGCTGAAGTTGATTACTTGTCATATTGGGAACGGGGCTTCTATTACAGCGGTTAAAGAAGGTAAATCTGTTGATACTTCAATGGGCTTTACACCGCTAGGGGGAGTAATGATGGGAAGCCGCACAGGAGATATTGATCCAGCGATTATTCCTTATTTGATAGAGCATACAGAAGATTTTAACACACCAGAAGATATTAATCGTATTTTAAATCGTGAGTCAGGCCTCTTAGGGGTATCTGAGAAATCCAGCGACATGCGTGATATTCATGCTGCTATGCGAGCTGGTGATGCTAAAGCACAGTTGGCGAATGACATCTTTGTTGATCGTATTCAAAAATATATTGGTCAATATTTGGCTGTTTTAAACGGAGCAGACGCCATTATCTTTACTGCTGGAATTGGTGAGAATTCTGTGACGATTCGTCGATTAGTTATTGAGGGAATTTCTTGGTTTGGCTGTGAACTTGACCCAGAAAAGAATGTCTTTGGTAACTATGGAGATATTTCAATGCCAGATTCCAAGGTTCGAGTGTTGGTTATTCCAACGGATGAAGAATTGGTCATTGCGCGTGATGTCGAACGATTTAAAAATAAAAAATGAAATGTTAAAAGATTGAACTTAGAGCAATCATATAGCAGAAAAGGCTGGTTTTATCCAGTCTTTTTATTTCTAGTTATGAAGTAGCAGATTATTTAGATCATAGATTGAATGTTCAAGAGACGATGGTAAAAGTATACTTTGATCTTGTACAGAAAACATATAGAGCAGATTGCTTCATTATTTACAGACGATAACTAAATTTGCTTTTGAAGCCTTTTGGTTGTACCGCCCTTCTTTTTTGAACTATACCAATTTTGTTGTTGACAAATTCACAATAAAAGTATATACTGACTTAGCTTGTTTTGTATAGCTTATATTAGCCTATACCAATTTAAAAATAAAAGGAGGAAATAGCAAATTTTTGAAAGTTATTTGCTATAAAGAATAGTATGTGTGGAATTGTCGGAGTAGTTGGAAATCGAAATGCAACAGATATTTTAATGCAAGGTTTAGAAAAATTAGAATATCGTGGCTATGATTCAGCGGGAATCTTTGTGACAAATGGAAAAACATCCAGCTTAGTCAAATCGGTTGGTCGTATTGCTGACCTTCACTCAAAAATCGGCATTGATGTCTCTGGAACAGCTGGTATTGGGCATACACGTTGGGCAACGCACGGAAAACCAAGTGAAAGTAACGCGCATCCGCATACTTCTCAAACTGGGCGCTTTGTTTTAGTGCATAATGGCGTCATCGAAAATTACCTAGATATTAAGAATACGTATCTTGCTGGACATGATTTGAAAGGTCAAACAGATACAGAAATTGCTGTTCACTTGATTGGAAAATTCGTTGAAGAGGACGGATTCACAGTATTAGATGCGTTTAAAAAAGCACTGCACATCATTGAGGGTTCCTATGCTTTTGCTTTAATGGATGCAGAAGATGCGGATACAGTTTATGTTGCCAAAAATAAATCACCTCTTTTGATTGGCTTAGGAGAAGGCTATAATATGGTCTGCTCAGATGCTATGGCAATGATTCGTGAAACAAGTGAATTCATGGAAATCCATGATAAAGAATTGGTCATTGTGACAAAAGACAGTGTTCAAGTACAAGATTATGATGGTCATATTATTAAGCGTGAAAGTTACACGGCAGAACTTGATTTGTCCGACATCGGTAAGGGAACCTATCCTTACTATATGTTGAAAGAAATTGATGAGCAGCCAACAGTGATGCGTAAACTGATTCAGGCATATACAGACGATAATGATCAAGTAGTTGTCGATCCAGCTATTATAAACGCTGTTCAAGAGGCTGATCGCTTGTATATTTTAGCGGCTGGAACTTCTTATCATGCTGGATTTGCAACCAAGCGGATGCTAGAAGAATTGACGGACACACCTGTAGAATTAGGGATTTCTTCAGAATGGGGCTATAGATGGCCATTACTGAGCAAGAAACCAATGTTTATCCTGATTAGCCAATCTGGTGAAACAGCTGATAGCCGTCAGGTTTTGGTCAAAGCGAATGCTATGGGAATCCCAAGCTTGACTGTAACCAATGTACCAGGTTCCACTTTGTCTCGTGAAGCGACTCATACAATGTTGCTGCATGCTGGACCAGAAATTGCTGTTGCTTCAACTAAGGCTTATACGGCACAGATTGCGACTCTGGCTTTTCTAGCAAAAGCAGTTGGAGATGCCAACGGCAATGAAAAAGCAAAGCAATTTGATTTAGTACACGAATTATCCATTGTAGCGCAAGCTATTGAGGCTACGCTATCTGAAAAGGATAGTATTGATGACAAAGTGCGTGCTTTACTTGCTACCACACGTAATGCTTTTTATATCGGGCGTGGTCAAGATTATTATGTTGCCATGGAGGCTAGTCTAAAGTTAAAAGAAATTTCCTATATTCAGTGTGAAGGATTTGCTGCAGGAGAATTAAAACATGGTACGATTTCTTTGATCGAAGATGGCACACCAGTGCTGGCCTTGATTTCTTCTGATGAGCAATTGGCTCGGCATACTCGTGGGAATGTATCAGAAGTTGGGGCGCGTGGTGCAAATGTCTTGACCATTGTAGAAGAAAATGTAGCAAAAGAAGGAGACGATATTATTTTGATGTCTGTTCATCCATATTTGTCACCGATTTCTATGGTTGTTCCAACGCAATTGATAGCTTATTTTGCTACACTACAACGCGGACTAGATGTGGATAAACCACGGAACTTAGCTAAGTCTGTTACCGTAGAATAGAAAAAAGAATCATCAAGTACAGTACTTGATGATTTTTTGTAGTATTGACATAAAGTTAAAAAGTTAATTTTGGTGAAATTGTGGAAAATGAAATTAGAAAAACTATTATTAAGATTATAGTTCAAAATATCAAAAATTATGTAATTTTTTTACAAAAATCTATTGACTTTTTGTTTGGAACATTGTATAATTACAATTGTAAACGGAAAAAGACAAAATCCGTTGCACTCACCAAAACAAGATGAATTTCTAGAGGTATTTTGCTAAAAGAATTTCATCTCTATTTTGGGAGACAATAAAAATTATGTAAACTATTAAACTGCCTTTGATAAATATAAATCCAAAAGATAGAGTTGCTCACTTTGTCTTATATTTTAAGCAGTTTCAAAAATTATGTAAAACATAAGTGAGGTGCAGATATGAACAATAACTATAACAACTTTGATAATATGGATGATCTTTTCAATCAATTGATGGGAAGAATGGGTGGTTTTAACAGCGAAAATCGGCGTTATCTTATCAATGGACGTGAAGTGACACCAGAAGAATTTGCACAATATCGTGCAACAGGTAAATTACCGAAGCAAGTAGCGGAAGGTCAGGCATCACAAATGCAAGGACAAGCAGGTGAGCTTAAACAAGATGGTATTTTAATGAAGTTAGGGCGTAATTTGACAGAAGAAGCACGTCAAGATATGTTAGATCCTGTTATTGGACGCAATAAGGAAATTCAAGAAACGGCTGAAATTCTTTCTCGGCGGACGAAAAACAATCCAGTATTAGTCGGAGACGCTGGAGTTGGTAAGACTGCAGTTGTCGAAGGTTTAGCGCAAGCGATTGTTAATGGAGATGTTCCTGCAGCCATTAAGAATAAAGAGATTGTTTCTATTGATATTTCTGGTTTAGAAGCAGGGACACAGTATCGTGGTAGCTTTGAAGAAAATATTCAAAATTTAGTATCTGAAGTGAAAGAGGCTGGCAATATCATTCTCTTCTTTGATGAAATTCATCAAATTCTCGGTGCTGGAAGCACAGGCGGTGATAGTGGATCAAAAGGTCTAGCAGATATTTTGAAACCGGCTTTATCTCGTGGTGAACTGACAGTTATCGGTGCAACGACTCAGGATGAATACCGAAATACCATTTTGAAGAATGCAGCTCTAGCTCGTCGCTTCAATGAAGTAAAAGTCAATGCCCCATCTGCAGAAGATACTTACAAGATTTTGCAAGGAATTCGTGATTTATACGAAAAACACCACAATGTCATCTTGCCAGATGACGTGTTAAAAGCTGCCGTGGACTTCTCTATTCAATACATTCCGCAACGTAGCTTGCCGGATAAAGCGATTGACCTGGTGGATGTGACAGCGGCTCATTTAGCAGCTCAACATCCTGTTACAGATGTGCATACAGTAGAACGTGAAATTGCAGAGCAAAAGAAAAAGCAAGAAGCTGCGGTTGAAAAAGAAGACTTTGAAACTGCTTTGAATGCCAAGATGCGTATTGAAGAGCTAGAAAAAAAGATTGAAAATCATACGGAAGACATGAAGGTGACTGCAACTGTCAATGATGTAGCAGAATCTGTAGAACGTATGACGGGCATTCCTGTTTCCCAAATGGGGACTAGTGATATTGAACGGTTGAAAGAGATGAATGCGCGATTGAAGACAAAAGTCATTGGACAAAACGAAGCAGTTGAAGCAGTGGCGCGCGCTATTCGTCGGAATCGTGCAGGTTTTGATGAAGGAAATCGTCCGATTGGTAGCTTTCTCTTTGTTGGCCCAACTGGTGTTGGAAAAACAGAGCTAGCGAAGCAATTGGCGCTTGATATGTTTGGTACTAAAGAAGCTATTATCCGTTTGGACATGTCTGAATACTCTGACCGCACAGCTGTGTCGAAATTGATTGGTACAACAGCTGGTTATGTGGGGTATGATGACAATAGTAACACGTTGACAGAACGTGTTCGTCGGAATCCTTACTCTATCATCTTGCTGGACGAAATTGAAAAAGCCGATCCACAAGTCATCACATTGTTACTACAAGTTTTGGACGATGGACGTCTGACGGATGGACAAGGAAATACTGTCAACTTTAAGAACACAGTTATTATTGCTACATCAAATGCTGGATTTGGGTATGAAAGCTTTACTGGTGATGAGGAAAAGGATAGGAAGATTATGGATCGCTTAAAACCATACTTCCGCCCAGAATTCTTGAATCGCTTCAATGCAGTCATTGAATTCTCTCATCTTGGTAAAGAAGATTTAGCCGAAATCGTCGACTTGATGTTGGATGAGGTCAACCAAACACTTGCTAAGAAAGACATTATGCTAACAGTAACAGATGCGGCCAAACATTATCTAGCAGAAGAGGGATATGATGAAGTTATGGGTGTTCGTCCGCTTCGTCGTGTGATTGAGCAACAAATCCGTGATAAGGTAACAGACTATCATCTTGATCATTTAGATGCGAAACATCTTCTTGCAGATTTGAAAGATGATGAATTAGTTATCGAAGAAGCGAAAGAGCATCAAACTAAAAAATAAACAGAAGGGTAACGCCGGAGCGGATTTCCGGCGTTTTTTAAGTGTGCTTAATTTTCAGGTCCAAGAGTGAACAGTTGCTTGTGTAATTCTTGGTCTTTTTGTTACCGCTTACATCTTTTATAATAGACTTAGAAAGAACAAATAAAATAGAAAAAAGGAGAGTTAAAATGAACATCATTTTAAACATTCTGAACTGGTTCTCGCAAAACATTTTGCAGAATCCGGCCTTCTTTGTAGGTCTTTTAGTTCTAATTGGCTATGCTCTGTTGAAAAAACCAGCGCATGATGTCTATGCCGGTTTCATCAAAGCAACAGTTGGTTATATGCTGCTGAACGTTGGGGCTGGAGGTTTGGTAACAACTTTCCGTCCGATTTTAGCGGCTCTGAACTTTAAGTTTAAGATTGGTGCAGCGGTAATTGACCCTTACTTTGGATTAACAGCGGCAAATACAAAGATTGCAGAGGAATTTCCAAACTTTGTTGGAGCAGCAACAACGGCGCTGTTGATTGGTTTTGGTGTCAATATTCTGCTCGTTGCTCTTCGGAAAATTACAAAAGTGCGGACGCTGTTCATTACAGGTCATATCATGGTACAGCAGGCAGCGACTGTTTCATTGATGGTTCTTCTCCTTGTTCCTCAATTGCGCAATAGTTGGGGTGTGCTGGCAATCGGTGTTATCTGTGGACTTTACTGGGCTGTCAGTTCCAATATGACGGTGGAAGCAACACAACGTTTAACGGGTGGTGGCGGTTTTGCGATTGGTCACCAACAACAATTTGCGATTTGGTTTGTGGATAAAGTTGCAGGTAAGTTTGGTAAGAAGGAAGAAAATCTTGATAACTTGAAATTACCAAAATTCCTGTCTATTTTCCATGATACAGTGGTTGCATCTGCAACTTTGATGCTAGTCTTCTTTGGATCAATCCTCCTAATCTTGGGGCCAGATATCATGTCCAATGCAAAAGTCATTACATCAGGTACAGTTTACAACCCTGCTAAGCAAGATTTTTTCATGTATATCATTCAAACAGCCTTTACTTTCTCAGTTTATCTCTTTGTCTTGATGCAAGGGGTGCGGATGTTTGTAGCAGAATTGACGAATGCCTTCCAAGGTATCTCTAACAAATTGCTTCCTGGTTCATTCCCAGCTGTGGACGTTGCAGCTTCTTATGGTTTTGGTTCACCAAATGCGGTGCTTTCAGGATTTGCCTTTGGCTTAATTGGTCAATTGATTACCATTATGCTCTTAATTATCTTTAAGAATCCAATTCTGATTATCACTGGTTTTGTTCCAGTATTCTTTGATAATGCAGCGATTGCAGTTTATGCAGATAAGCGCGGCGGCTGGAAAGCGGCGGTTATCTTGTCCTTTATTTCAGGTGTATTGCAAGTAGCGCTTGGTGCTCTCTGTGTGGCACTTCTCGGTCTGGCTTCTTACGGTGGTTACCATGGAAATATTGACTTTGAATTCCCTTGGCTTGGTTTTGGTTATCTTTTCAAATATCTTGGCATTGTAGGTTACATTCTTGTTTGTGTATTCTTGCTGATTATTCCACAGTTGCAATTTGCCAAAGCAAAAGACAAGGAAGCATACTACCGTGGTGATGTCCAAGCGGAAGAAGAATAAAAATAGATTTAATTAACGGAGGAAAATAATATGGTTAAGGTATTAACAGCATGCGGAAATGGCATGGGTTCATCTATGGTGATTAAGATGAAAGTAGAAAACGCTCTACGTAAACTGGGGCAAACAGATTTTACTGTCAATTCATGCAGTGTAGGTGAAGCAAAAAGCCTTGCTTCAGGTTATGATATCGTCATCGCTTCTCTGCATCTGATTCATGAATTGGATGGGCGGACAAACGGTCAATTGATTGGTCTAGATAATTTGATGGACGATAAAGAAATTACTGAAAAACTATCACAGGTACTGGAATGATGTGGCTGAGATTTATCTCAGTCTCATCGCTTAAGAAATTGATATAGAGGCTTTGGACAATTGTCCAAGCCTCATTCACTTAAAAAAGATATGTGGGACTAAAAACGTAGAAAAATGGGAGTCAGGGTGCTCTTTTATTAGCGCTAGCTTTCTACTTTGCAGTCTGTTTGAAGTTCCCATTTTCTACGAAAGGAAGAAGCAATGAATTTAAAGCAAGCATTGATTAAAAACAACTCCATTCGTTTAGGTCTTTCGGCTTCAACTTGGCAAGAAGCGGTCAAACTTGCTGTTGACCCGTTAATTGAAAGCGGAGCTGTTAAGCCTGAATATTATGATGCTATCATCGAGTCGACAGAAGGGTACGGTCCTTATTATATATTGATGCCAGGTATGGCTATGCCGCATGCACGACCAGAAGCTGGTGTTCAAAGAGATGCGTTCTCTTTGGTGACGTTGAAGGAGCCTGTAACTTTCTCGGATGGGAAAGGGGTGAGTGTCTTGTTGGCTCTTGCAGCAACTAGTTCACAAATCCATACTAGCGTGGCTATTCCGCAGATTATTGCCTTGTTTGAATTAGAAAATTCAATCGCGCGGCTAGAGGCCTGTAAAAGTGAGGAAGAAGTGTTCGCCATGATTGATGAATCAAAAAATAGTCCATATTTAGAAGGGTTAGATTTAGATAGTTAGTAACTGGTTTGATTTAAGCCATTAGAAAATAGAAAGAGAAAAATTATGACAAAACGATTACCGAATTTACAAGTAGCACTGGATCATTCTGATTTGCAAGGAGCCATTAAAGCGGCTGTGTCAGTTGGCCATGAAGTAGATGTCATTGAAGCAGGGACGGTTTGTCTCTTGCAGGTGGGTAGCGAGTTGGTAGAAGTCTTACGCAGTCTTTTTCCAGATAAAATCATCGTTGCCGATACGAAATGTGCTGATGCTGGTGGGACAGTTGCTAAAAATAATGCCGTACGCGGAGCTGACTGGATGACTTGTATCTGTTGTGCTACGATTCCTACCATGAAAGCAGCTCTTAAAGCTATTAAAGAAGAACGTAGTGACCGTGGCGAAATTCAAGTAGAACTCTATGGAGATTGGACTTTTGAGCAAGCACAGCAATGGCTTGATGCTGGTATTTCTCAAGCTATTTATCACCAATCACGTGACGCTCTGCTTGCAGGTGAAACGTGGGGTGAAAAAGACCTTAACAAGGTTAAAAAACTCATTGAAATGGGCTTCCGTGTGTCTGTAACTGGTGGACTTAGTGTTGATACTTTGAAACTCTTTGAAGGAGTGGATGTTTTCACCTTTATCGCAGGACGTGGGATTACTGAAGCAGAAAATCCTGCTGGGGCAGCACGTGCATTTAAAGACGAAATCAAACGGATCTGGGGGTAGAGCTTATGGCACGTCCAATTGGTATTTATGAAAAGGCAACACCTAAACACTTTACTTGGCTGGAACGCCTCAACTTTGCCAAGGAACTTGGGTTTGATTTTGTTGAGTTGTCCATTGATGAGAGTAACAAACGTTTGGCACGTTTGGATTGGTCCAAGAAAGAACGTCTAGAATTGGTTAAAGCTATTTTTGAGACAGGTGTGCGGATTCCCACCATTACTTTTAGCGGACATCGCCGTTATCCACTGGGATCCAACGATCCTGAAAAAGAAGCGCGTGCTCTTGAAATGATGGAAAAATGTATCGAGTTTGCACAGGACATTGGTATTCGTAATATCCAGCTGGCTGGCTACGATGTTTACTACGAAGAGAAGTCTCCTAAAACACGTGCACGCTTCCTTAAAAATTTACGTCAGGCCTGTACTTGGGCTGAAGAAGCGCAAGTTATCTTATCAATTGAAATCATGGATGATCCTTTCATCAATTCGATTGAAAAATATCTAGCTGTCGAAAAAGAAATTGACTCTCCTTACCTCTTTGTTTATCCTGATGCAGGAAATGTCTCAGCTTGGGGCAATGATCTTTGGAGTGAATTCTACATTGGGCACAAATCTATCGCAGCCCTTCACTTAAAAGATACTTATGCCGTCACAGAAAGTTCGAAAGGTCAATTTCGTGATGTGCCATTTGGTCAGGGCTGTGTAGATTGGGAAGCCATGTTTGATGTTTTGAAGAAAACAAATTATAATGGCCCATTTTTAATTGAAATGTGGTCTGAAAATTGTGAAACGGTAGAAGAAACGCGTGCGGCCATTAAAGAAGCACAAGATTTCCTCTATCCTTTAAT
>RBWB01581839.1_pt1 | contig 18723 bp, 17 predicted proteins | sample 2014201 | NCBI WGS metagenome assembly RBWB01 (sample SAMN10133834, study PRJNA383868) | Human oral metagenome, whole genome shotgun sequencing project. | isolation source: supragingival plaque isolated from 88 juvenile twins | host: Homo sapiens | place: Australia
TGTCGAGGGGCTGCGGCGAGGCGACGACCCGCCGCCATCCGCGGCCGGAGTCCTCGCGCAGGACCCAGCCGTCCTTCCGCTCGTGCTCGCGGGCCTCCGCCTCGTCCATGAAGGAGCCGATGGGCTTGCTGGGCTCGGCGAACGCCGGGTCGTCGGGGTCGACCAGGCTCTGCGTCACCACGGCGACGACCTGGCGGTCGATGCCCCGCTCGGCGAGGCACCCTCGCAGGTTCCTGGTGAACAGGTACCCGGTGGCGCCCTGCGTGTCGGCACCGAGCACGTCGAGGGGGAGCGCGGGCAGCTCGTCGAGCGCGAGCTCGGCACGGCGCAGGAGGAAGCCGACCTGCGGCCCGTTGCCGTGGGTGATGACCGGTGTGTAGCCGGCGTCCACGAGTGCGGCGATGCACCTCGAGGACTCCTGGATGGAGGCGCTCTGGCTCTCCACGGAGATCTGGTGCTTGTCCCTGATCAGTGCGTTGCCGCCCACGGCGACGACGATTCCCTTGGTGATCATGATGTCCTTCCAGCGACGACGTTGTTGCGGAAACGGTGGTGCGGGTGGGCCTCAGCGCGCGGACAACGGCCAGCCGCTGATCCTCTTGGGACGTGGAGGCGCGAAGGTGCGGACCTTGGAGGTGGTCAGACGCAGGTCGGTCAGTCCCTCGGCGAGCTTGACCGCTGCGGTGACACCCTCGACGACGGGGACGCCGAGGTCGGCGGCCAGCCGCTCATCGAGTCCGGCCATGCCTCCGCAACCGAGGACGATGACCTCGGCGCGATCCTCCTCGACCGCCAGACGCGCCTGCGCGACCACCGCCCGGCGGGCGGCGTCGGCGTCCTCCAGCTCCAGCACGCCGAGCCCCGAGGATCGCACGGAGGCGCAGTGGGCGCTCAGCCCGAAGCACGCCAGCCGGTCCTCGATGCCGGGGACCGTGCGGTCCAGCGTGGTGACCACCGAGTACCGGCGCCCGACGAGCATGGCCAGGTGGGCTGCCGCCTCGGTGATATCGACGACCGGCACGTCGAGGAGCTCCATGAGCCCCTCCTTGCCGTGCTCGCCGAAACCGGCCTGGATGACGGCGTCGAAATCTCCGACATGGGTGACAACGGCGTCCATGACGCCGACCGCCGCCATGTAGGACTCGACGTTGCCCTCGACCGAGTCGGCTCCGAAACTCGGCGTGAGCTCGACGATCTCGGTGCCGGGCCGTGCGACGACGCGCGCCGCCTCGGCGATGGAGCGGGTCATCGAACGGGTGGTGTTCACGTTGACTGCGAGGATCTTCACGGCCTTGCACTCCTCACGCATGAGCCTGTGTCCGGGACTGCACCATTACAGACCCTTGACCTCTGAGTTCGGACCTCTGAGGTGTCTCTATTACACCTCTCGTGCTCTCCGTTGGCAACCCCCTGAGGCCGTCGTCTTCAAAATCGTCGAGACGGGACGCGGCGGCGCTGGTCGTTCCGCCCCGCCGGCGCTGGTCGTTGACGGCCCGCATCCGGATGGGCGAGGCCCGCTGCGCGCCCGGCGGGACGCTCGGCGAGGAGCCCGCGCCCGGCGGGACGGAGCCGCATGAGCCGAGCCGGTATGAGGTGCGACTCGGAGGAGCTCGCGCCCGGACGGGCGAGGCCCGCGCCATCCACCGGGCTCAGTACGACGAGGGGCGCTGCCGGCCGGCAGCGCCCCTCGTCGTACTCGTCCGCTGATCGGGCCCCTCAGAGCCCCGCGCGTCGCAGTTGGTGGAAGGCAGTGGCCACGCTCACGACGAGCGAGGCGAGCGCACAGCCGACGACGACCGGCAGAGATCCGGCCGCGGCGGCGAAGAGGATGAACATGCTCAGGATGGCGAGCACCGCGAAGACGACGGCGACGACGGTCACAGTGGTGTCGGTCTGCGACGTCGCGACGGGGGCCTCGTCGAGCGGCCTGTCCGAGGGCACGGCGCGGAGACGGGCCGAAGACGGGTGGCTCGTGGTGGCATCGAGGGCTACGACAGACATGGTTCCCTGCTTTCTTCGAAGACGAAGGTGCGGGGCACGGCCGTGCCCCGCACGGCTGTGTGTACGTCCTTCTTCACTCGGACCTGCCGTCAATGTACAACACCTCAGAGCACTGAGGTATGTCGTATCCATCACGAGCGCACGTCGGCGCGGAGGGCCGACCCGCGCGGGGCAGACTCGAGACTCTCGGGCGCGGGCTCGTCGATCGCGGCGACGGGGCCGCCCGCGCGGGCCCGAGCCGGACACGGGTCGCAGTAGGCAGGAGGCGGGTCGCACGGGCCACCGGGTCACATGGACCGGAACATCGCCCCCACGTCGATGACCCCGCCCTCCGACTCGAAGTCCGCCCGGACCTGCTCGCGCAGGTCGGCGTCGTCGAGGTAGTCCGCGACCACCGCGGCCAGCCCGTATGCGCCGTCGAGCACCGCGGCATCGCCCGTGGGCGAGCCGGCGGCCTCCTCCATCTCCCGGGTGTGCAGCATGAGCGACTCGTCCCCCACGCTCACCAGCGGATGGATCCCGGGAAGACGGACCGAGACGTTGCCGAAGTCCGTGCCCGCCGCGATCGACTCCGTGACCACGCCGAAGGGCAGCGGCTCGCGTCCCCGCTCGCGCTGGGCCCTCACCCAGGACCGCAGCAACGGCCGGTTGTCCCGCACGGGCATCTCGTTGGGCGACCCGTCGGCGATGATCTCGACGCCGACCCCGGCCATGAGCCCGGCCCCGCGGAACACGTCCGACACGCGCCGGAACAGGTCGACGAGCGTCTCCGGGTACTTCGAGCGCACACGCGCGCTGACCTCGGCCCGCTGCGGAATGATGTTGGGAACCTGGCCGCCGTCGACGATGACCGCGTGGACCCGATCCGTCGGCGACAGCTGCTGTCGCAGCATGCTGATGCCGTCGAGCGCCAGCACCGCCGCGTCGAGCGCGTTGCGGCCCATGAACGGTGCGGCCGAGGCATGCGCGGGCACGCCCGTGAAGACGACCCGGAAGCGCCGGGCCCCGAGCCAGGTCTGACGGGTCAGGTCGTAGCCGTAGGAGTGGGCCATGACCGCGGCGTCGACGCCGTCGAAGGCCCCCCTGCGCGCGAGGATCTCCTTGCAGGTCGAGTTCTCCTCCGCGGGAGTGGTCTGGAGGACGACCCGCCCCGGCAGCCCGCCGTCGAGCTCGCGGTCGATGGCCGCCAGCGCGAGGAAGGCGCCGACCGCCTGGGCGCACATGACGTTGTGGCCGCAGCCGTGCCCGATACCCGGCAGGGCGTCGTACTCGCAGAGGATGGCCACGGCGGGGGCGCGGGCGTCATCGATCGCGCCGACCTCGGCGCGCAGGGCGGTCGCCAGGTCGAAGACGCCGTCCTCGTGGTCGATGCCGTGGCTCTCCAGAAGGGCCCCGACGGCCGCCATTGCGTAGTGCTCGTTCCACCCGGTCTCGGGGTGGTCATGGATGTCATGGGACAGCCCGACCAGCTCGGGGCCGAGCCCCTCGAGCAGTCGGCCGAGGCGCTCATGCCGGCCGGGCGGCGAGCCCTGGCCGGCGTCGAGGGCCGGCGGTGCGGACAGGGCCGCGGCCCGCTCCCGCGTCTCGGCGCGCATGTGCTCGATGTAGGCCCCCGTCGGAACGGTCGGCCGAGTCGCCCCGACGCTCACGATCGCACCTCCCGCGCGCGGGTCGGCGGATGGGGACTCATCGAGGCGGAGCCCGGAAGCTGCATGACGCACTCCTTTGTTGCAGATTAGACCTCTGAGGTCAGGATAACAGGTTGTCCCACCGGCGCTCCGGTCCTACAGGTTCTCCGAGACCTCGTCGGCGCGGCGCTCGCGTGCGGCGAGAATGTCCTCGCGCGTCTGCGTCATGTGCTCCTGCATCAGGGAGACCGCCAGGTCCTCGTCCTGTTTCTCCACCGCCGCCAGGATCTCCCTGTGCTGGGAGTCCACTCGGCTCCGCACCTCGCCGGACTCGGTCGCGCGGAACCTCGCCCCGAGCAGGGCGTCCCGGTAGGGGTGCACCGCCGAGGAGACGAACTGGTTCCCGGTGGTTCCCAGGATCGCGTCGTGGAAGGCGTAGTCGATGCCGACCAGAGCCTGCACGTCGTCGGCGTGGTCCGCGACCGCGTACTGCTCCACGCAGCGCCGCATCTCGGCGAGATCCTCCTCGGTGCGGTTGCGCGCCGCCAGGCGGACCGCCCCCACCTCGATCATCTCCTCGACGCCCAGCACCTTGACCTCGACCTCGACGGCGTTGCCCTCGTGCGCCGAGACGTACATCAGGTAGCGCAGCTCGCCCCAGCGGAAGCGCGGCAGCAGGAAGGTTCCCCGCCCGTGCACGACGTTGAGCACGCCGCCCAGCGACAGCGTGCGGACCGCCTCCCGCATGGTCGGCCGTGACACGTCGAGGAAGCGCGCCAGATCCGCCTCGGCGGGCAGGGGATCCTCCTCGACGAACGTGCCGTCGACAACGGCGTCGAGAATCTTCTTCACTGCTCCGGCGACCATGTCGACGGCCATCCGACCTCCCTGGGACTCGGCACGGCAGTGTACGGGGTACATCGGTGCGCGTGCGGAATACACGCGCTCCGGCGAGGGGGAATGCAGTCGACGACGACATTCGGTCCGCGTTGGAACGGTGTCTCTTCGAGCGACAGCATCTCATCACGACCGCCGTCGCGCACAACGGGCCGACGGCGCCCCGCCCCGCCCGTCGGAGCGCCGTGCCGCGGCCCTCACGCCACGAGATCGTCCACGGGCCGGGGGCGATCCCCCAGCGCCCGGACACGGCCGCGGTAGACCAGCGCGATCGTCCACACGAGCACCACCAGCACCGCCTGCACGCTCCTCGACCATCCGATGGGGGGCAGGACGAGCACGGCCATGCCGGCCGCCACGCACTCGGCGGTGTTGAACAGGACGTCGTAGATGGAGAAGGCGCGCCCGCGGTAGGCATCGGCCGTATCGGCCTGCACGATCGTGTCGACCGCGATCTTGGCGCCCTGCACGCCGACCCCGAAGACGAGGAGCCCCGACGCCACCGCGGTGAGCGCGTGCGTCGTCACGAGGACGAGCTGCCCCGCGGTCCCGCCGATCAGGCACATGACGACCCAGGACGACGGCGACACCCGCTCGTGGGCCAGCGGGGTGAGCACGATGGCGAGACCGTGCCCGGCCACCATCGCGCCCATGAGCGTGCCGAAGACCGCCAGCCCGGCGTCGGCGTCCTCGGGCACCGCCAGGAGGTTCCTCGCCATGAGGATCAGCGCGATCAGCTCCATGCCGTACACGAAGCGGTGCAGGGCCATGGCGGTCAGGGCCAGTCCGGGCGTCCCGCGTCGCACGAGGTAGCGCACGGCGTCGGTCAGATCGCCCGCGGTGGCGGCGACCGCCGACGCCAGGCCCGTGCGCCGCCCCGTCCGCTCCGGCCCCAGCTCATCGACGCCCAGGCGCGAGACGACCCCGGCCGCCAGCACGTACAGCCCGACGGCGACCACGAGGCTGCCGGCGTCCTGAACGGTGCCCGCGGGGAGCAGCAGGCGCAGGAGCAGACCGAGGACGCCGCCCACCGCGGTGGCCGCGCCGCCCAGGGTCGGCACGATGGAGTTGGCGACCAGCAGGCGCTCATGGTCGATGACCTGCGGCAGCCCGGCCGACAGCACGGACAGCAGGAAGCGGTTGATGCCCAGGGCCACCAGGACGAGGACGTAGACGACCGGCCCGATCCCCGCGATGCTCAAGTGCACCGCGGTGGCCGCGATGAGACCGGCCCGCACGAGGTTGCCGATCAGAAGGGTCCGGCGCCGCCTCCACCTGTCGATGAAGGGGCCCGCGAAGGGGCCGACGACGGAGAAGGGCAGCAGCATGACGACCAGCGCGGCGGCGACACCGGCCGCATCCGTCATGTTCTGCGGCTGGAAGAAGAAGAGAGTCGCCAGCCCGGCCTGCACCATCCCGTCACCGGACTGGGAGACGAGACGGACGCCGAGCAGGGTGCGGAAGGCCGGGACGGTGGCGAGGTCTCTGAGGTCGGCGGTCAGGCGCATGGGGCAAGACTCGCACCCGCGCCGCCCCGGCGGGACCCCCGCGCGAGCGGGCATGATCCCCGTTGAGACCGAACGGGGGCCGAATCAGGACTGAAGTAGCCCCGCCCCTCCGGCCCGGCGCCCGATGCGGACCCATTCGCACGTCGGTCGCGCACCCCCCTGGGCGGTGCGCGACGGCGTCCCTAGGATCAGGACCATGATCACCAACTGGCCTCCAGGCACCGCCTCAGGCTCTCCGCGGAGGAGCGTCGCGAGCAGATCGTCACCGTCGCCACCGAGCTCGTCGCCCGGCACGGTTTCAACGGCCTGTCGCTTCAGGAGGTCGCCGATGGCGTCGGCATCACCCAGGCCGGGCTGCTGCACTACATCGGCACGAAGAACGGTCTGCTCAAGCTCCTCCTCGACTCCCGGTACGACAGGCAGGGGACTCCGCAGGACTTCCTCGACTCGGGGGACCCGGCGGCCACCCACCCCGGGGGAATCTCCCTTCCCGCCTACTTCCGCTACCTGGTCGCGTTCAACGAGGCCCGCCCCCAGCTCATGGAGCTCTACATGACGCTCGGGCTGGAGGCGACTGATCCCGAGCACCCCGCCCACGACTACTTCATCGACCGCCCCGACCAGGTTTGGGAGTACTACTCCGGCTTCTCCTGGCGCCTGCCTCCCGCGATAGACGAGGCGGGCGGCTGGGAGTCCATGCGACCCCTGGTCGAGATGGTCCTCGAGGCCATGGACGGCGCGCAGATCCGCTACTTCCGCCGCCCCGCCATCAGCCTCGTCGAGGAGTGGGCCCGCTGGGAGCCGGTGCTCTTCCCCTCCCCGCTGTGGGACGACTACCGCTGATACCGCTGGGCGGTCGCGCCGCCCCGGTACGACCCGCACGGGCCCTCGCAACGCACCAGGGAATCGGCCGACCGGCCGACGCCCGCGGGTTCCACGCGGTCCGAGGGACTCACGGCGGGCCGGCTCCGTCAGGCCGCGGGCAGGAGCACCGTCGAGATCGAGTCGGCCGGCAGGGTCAGCCTCACGAGCCGCCCGTCGACCCCGAAGGAGATCGGCATATCGGTGCTCATGTCATTCTGGGCGGCGAGCACCACCGAGCCGTCGGGGTTGACGAAGGCGAGGACGTTCTCGTGGCCCGTGTAGGACAGGGTCGGGGCGAAACGCGCACCGGGCCGCACGAAGTGGGCCAGATGCTTCCACACGTAGTACTCGTGGTTGAAGCGGTACTCCGCGGTCTCGGGGTTCACCGTGACGAAGGAGTTCTGGCTCCACCCCCACCGCGAGACGCCGCCCTCGTCCAGGCAGAGGTTCCAGTAGTCGTAGACGGACGCGCCGTTGGTGAAGTAGTGGCGCATCATCCCCCAGGCGTAGCGGGCGTACCGCCAGTCGTTCCTCCCGTCCCCGCACTCCTGCTCGGACTGGTAGATCGTCAGCTCGGGGTGGTCGTGGTGAACGAAGGGCACCGCTCCCTTGCCCGCCCACTGGAAGGCGACGCCGCCGAGCCTCCCGCCGATCTCGGGGTCGGCCAGCACGTCCTCGACCAGCCGCTCATCGGCCCGCTCCATGGTGCCGAGGAAGACCTCGACGCCGCGGCGCTCCATCTCGGGCACGAGGCGACGCAGGAGCTTCACGAGCCCTGTCGGGGTCCAGGTGCACGAGGGGAAGACCTGGTCGGAGTTGAACTCGTTCTGCGGCATGACCATGAAGACGTCGATGCCGCGCTCCCGGTAGGCGTCGATGAATCCGCCGAAGTAGCGGGCGTAGGTGTCCAGGTTCTCCTCGGTCAGGACGAAGCCGTCGGTGCCCTCGGGAATAGCGCGATCAGGGGTGAGCCCGTTGTCGTAGCGGGTCTGCACGGCGGCCGGATTCGGCACCCCGCAGGCGTAGTGCCGGTTCGTCTTCATCCAGGTCGGTGGGCACCACGGCGAGGCCCACAGCCTCAGGTCGGGACGCACCTCCTGGGCGGCCCTGATGAAGGGAATGAGCGTGGCCTCATCATGCTCGACGGAGAAGTCGGCCAGCCCGTGGTCGCCGTCGGTCTCGTCGTAGGAGTACCAGTCGATGGAGAAGTCGTTGGCGCCCACGGGCATGCGGCACACCGAGGCGTTGCCGCCCTCGGGGCTGAAGATCTCGCGCATGACATCGGCGCGCTCGGCCTCGCTCAGACGGGACAGCGAGGTCCAGCCGAGCTCGTTGAAGCACACGCCGAAGCCCTCGATCTCCTGGCGCGGCTGGTCGGTCCTGACGAGGACCTCGGGGAAGACATCCATGTCAGTGACCTCGACGGCGGCCTCGGGCGTGCACCAGGGGTCGGTCTCGGTGGTGACGACCCAGACGGGGTCGGCCGCGGGCTCGGTCGTGAGATCGACGGTCATGCGCACTCCTCGGGTTCGTTCCGGTTTCGTTGCTGCCACTGGGATGAGATGAATCGACGACGGCTCGACCGGCTCAGGCCCCGTCGCCCTCGACGACGAGGACGCCCCAGGCGGGAATCGTCACCGGGGCGCCGGAGTCGATAGCGGCTCCGGGCGCCCCGGCGGATCCCAGGACGTCGGCGCCGCTCACGCACGGGACGAAGGAGACCTCGTCGCGGGAGTAGTTGAGGTAGTAGGTCAACGGCCGGCCCCGGCCGTTGACGCCGCGGCGCACGGTGACCGTCCCTGCGAGCGTCTGCGGCCAGTCCAGGAGCCGGCGCTCGTCGAGGACGGCCAGGATGACGGCTTTGAGGAGCGCCGAGCCGGTCATGGTGGCGATGTGCGTGATGGAGCCGTCGCCGACATGGCGGCGGGCGATCGCCGGTCCGGACCAGGCGTGGTGCTCGTAGGTCGCCAGGACCTCGAGGCCCTCTCCGTCCTCGGACCGCTCGTAGGGGGTGAGCAGCTCCATGAAGGTGGACGCCTCGAGATCGACGTCGGCGGGCCCACCCGGGTCGGCCCGCTGAAGAACCCGCTTCAGCGCGCCGACCGGAGCCAGGCGCACGCCCTCGGGACGGGTGAACTGGTCGGTGCCCAGACCCAGGAGGCCGGACAGGCCGTGCGGCTGCCGATCGGTGAAGACCTGAAGGTTCTCGTCGGCGACGCCGGTGCGGAAGGTGGTGATCAGCCGGCCGCCGCCGCGCACGTAGTCGCGCAGGGCCCGCGCGGTGGCCTCGGGGGTGACGTAGAGAGCGGGGACCACCAGCACCTCGTAGCGGGCCAGACGCTCGGCCGGGGCGTCGGCGGGGACGATATCGACCTCGACATTGAGCTCGAACAAGGCGTCGTAGACCCAGCGGAAGACGTCGTTGTAGTTGGCGCCCCCGCCGGCGTACTGACGGGGGAAGCCGGCTTCGAGGCTGAACCACTCCAGTGCGGTGAGCGCCTCGTTGGAGATCATGATCGCCACCCTGTTGCGCTTGGTCAGGCCGCTCAGGGCCGGAGTGTGCACGGCGAGCTCGCGGCCGATGCGGGCGGCCTCGAGGTACGTGGGGTTGGGGGAGTAGTCCTGGGAGAGCAGGCCCTTCCAGTAGGTCTCGAAGGAGTTGTGGATGGACCCCCAGTGCCAGTACATGACGCCGCAGGCCCCTGAGGCGAGGTGGGAGTACGCCTGGAGGCGGAGCTGGCCCGGGTAGGGCAGCCAGCCCATCTGCCCCTGCGCCTGGGTCTCGATGACGAGGTAGGGGGCGCCGTCCTTGAGCGAGCGGGAGATGTCCCCGCCGAAGCCGATCTCCTTGCCGGTGAGGCGATCCTCGCCGGGGTGGTAGATGTCGACGCCGGCGAGGGTGACGGCCCGCGCGGCCTTGAAGTGATCGACGGCGGGCTGGACGCCGAAGGAGTGGCCGCGCCACTCGTAGTCGAAGTTCTGGGTGACGAACTGCTCCTCGCGCCGGTAGTCATCGACGATGGTCCGCTGCCAGGCGAGGAACTCGGTGACGAGACCGCGGCGGAAGGCGTCGAAGGCGGCGGCCAGCGAGCCGTTGATCGTGCCGGTCACGTCGGGGAAGTCCTCCCAGGCGTTCACCCGGTTGGCCCAGTAGTTCAGGCCGTAGGCGGCGTTGAGGGCGTCGAGGTCGCCGTCGAAGCGCTCCTTGAGAGAATCGACGAAGGCGCGCTGGACGCCGGTGTTGGCGGCGTCGTAGTACTTGGTCTCGTTGTCGAGCTGGAAGCCGATGACGCCGGTCCGCGGCGCCGTGCGGGCGGCCAGGGCGCGGATGGCCTCCTCGGCGTAGTGGCGGTAGGCGGGTGCCGTGATGTCCATGTTCTGGCGGGCGCCGTACGTGCTGGCCCCGGCAGCGGTGACGCCCAGGACCTCGGGGTGCCGGGCCACCAGCCAGGTGGGGACGGCAGCAGTAGGGGTGCCGATGATGACGTCCAGGCCGTGAGCCTCGGCGGCGTCGATGGCGCGGTCGACGTGGGTGAAGTCGAAGACGCCGGGGGCGGGGTTCCAGGTGCCCCAGGTGAACTCGGCGATGCGAATGGTGGTGAAGCCGGCCTCCACCATCATCTCCATGTCCCGCTCGAGGCGGTCCGGGCCCGCGGAGGCGGGCGTGTACTCGTCGTAGTACGCCGCGCCGAAGACGAGGCGGTCGGGATGCGTCATCGTTGCCTCCTGTGCGGCGTCGTCGCCGCTTACCTAATGCTCACTAGATAGTAGTTCGTTCGGCACCCGATGGGAAGATAGGGACGCGCGAGGAGGCCGCCGGAACCCGGTCAGAACTCGAAGAGCCCCGCCCACGGACGCAGGACGCTCGCACGCACCAGGTCCGCCGGCACGGCGTCGCCGAAGACGGGCGCGATGCCCGCTACCAGCTGAGCGAGACGCGGCAGGCTCACCGGCACGCCGCGGGACGCGCTCGCACTCACGCGGGCGCGGCCGCCCGCCAGATCGAGGATCCACGTCCCGGTGTTGGCGGGCAGCAGGGGGTCCGTGACGGACAGACTCCATCGTCCTGTGACGTCGGCGGGCCACCCCCGCCCCTCCAGCGCCCGCACGACATCGACGACCCGCAGCATCGGCATCGAGCACTCCCGCGTCCGCGGTCGGCCGGGGTACCAGCGGATCAGGTCGTCGTCCCCACCGCCCCACACCTCGATGCGCGTCTCGTCCGCCCTTCCCGCCCCGTCGTCGAGCACGGCCAGCACCGTCGCCCACGCACCGGCATCGGCGGCGCGCAGGAGGTGGACGATCAGGTGTCCGGGGAGCCTTTCGAACCGCAACGCGCCCACGGTCCCGCCATGACGCTCCAGGACGACGTCGTGCACGCCCACTCCCGCAGGGGGAGCCGGGCTGAGGGCGCCCTCGAGATGCCGCGACAGCGGCCCGAGGACGTCCTCCCCGGCGCGGACTCCGCGAACGCGCACCGTCGGATCCGCGGTGGCGCCCTCGACGACGGCGCGGTCCAGGGTGCGCAGCTCCAGGGGGGTTATGGCCTCGTACCCCAGGTAGCGGTGGAGGACGGGCGCGGAGGGATGAACCAGGGACACGGCGGAGCCGTTCGCGCGCTCGTCGGCGAGGAGGCGGACGACGAGCGCACGGGCGGCCCCCGGGCTCCGGCGGAGCAGATCGACGGCGACGTCGAGGACGCCGTACCCGGGCACGTCGCGATCGCCGATCCGCACGACCATCGGCAGCACCCCCGCCATGGCGACCAGGCGATCAGCACGATCGAAGGCGCCCATGACGCGCGGCGCGCCCTCCGAGGACCCCGGGGGCTCCGAGGACGTCGACGCGATCACGCCGTACCGCGAATGCCCCGGAGCCCTGCGCTGAACGGCGACGTACTCCCTTCGATCCTCCTCATCCACGATCCGGAATGCGAACCGACCCGCCGATACTGCCGCCGAAGACGTCATGACCACCGCCGCTCCCCCCGTTCGACACCGCCGGCCACGGTGCCGGAACCATGAGCACGCCCTCTGCGACCCACCGCATATAAAGTCGCACTCCGACGAAAGTTTGTCAATGCTATTGACGAATAATGCAGACATGCGGTATTCTCTTCATGCACGTCTATGTGAAAACCCGTTACCGTGGTGCCAGCAACCACGGACGGAGGACACTTTGACAAGCAGGATGGGGGTGGGTCCCGAGCGCATCCGGGAGATCAACTCCCTGCAGATTCTCCACTGGCTCATCGACGGCGAGGAGGTGACCGCCACCGAGATCGCCGAGCACTGCGATCTGTCCCGCACCAGCGTCAACGCGGCTCTGGCCGATCTTCGTGAGATGGGTTGGATCACCAGGCTCAACGCGGTCACGGGCGTGGCCGGCGGACGCCCGGCGCGCAGGTACCGCTTCCGAGGCGGGAGCGCCGTCGTCCTGGGCGCGGACATCGACGTGCGCCACGTGAAGGTCCTGATCGCAGATCTATCAGGAACGGCGCTGGCCCAGCGCTCCCGGCCCGTGGAGCCCGATCTCGACCCGTCGTCCAGACTCGCGGTTCTGGACCGGCTCATCACCGAGGCGCTCGCGCAGGCGGGGCTGGAGGCCGATGACGTGCACGCCCTGACCGTCGCCGTCAACGGGGCTGTCGACGAGTCCGGACGTACACCCTTCTTCCCGCCGCTGCCCGAATGGCACGAGGTCGACCTGGTGACGCGACTGAAGGCGAGCTTCGCGTGCCCGGTGCGAATCAGCAACAGCTGCAAGCTCGCGTTGCTGGCCGAGGCCCAGCACGGCCGGATCGCCGGGATCGACGACGCCGTCTACATCCTCATCCTCGCCGACCACCGCATCGGCGCGGCGATCATGAACCGGGGCGAGGTCATCGAGGGATCGGCGGGCGTGGCCGGGGAGATCGGAGGTCTCAAGATCCTGCGGTGGAAACGCGCCATTCAAGACCTGACCGCGCACCCGAGCATGCCGGAGCTGACGGACGAGCGCGAGCGCATCGACTGGATCGTGCGGGCCGCGCGCGACGGGGACGGCGAGGCCCTGAGCTGCATGCGGACCTACGCCCGGGATCTGGCCACCGGGGCCGCGGCGCTCGTGCTCGCCGCGGATCCCGCCGTCCTCGTCCTGGGAGGCGACCTGTCACTGAGCTCCGACCTGTGGCTGGAGCATTTCACGCGCGCCCTGGAACGTCTCGTTTTCCACATGCCCTCGATCAGGGTATCGACGATCGGGGACGACGCCGTCGTCCGTGGAGCCGCGCGCCGCGCCACCCTGGATGTGCGCGACCGGTACTTCGGGGACTACCTGCTCCCCGCCCCGATCGCCCCGACCTCCTCGACGAGCTGAGCCCCCCTCTCGCCGAGATCGGTTCAGTTCCGGCTCGAGATCGGTCCGAGGCTCCGAGTCGGTCCGGACTTCGATACGCCTTGATCCCGCCGCCGTGCCTCACCCGGCCGCCGCCCGCAGCCGCTCCGCAAGTGCACGCAGCGCCTGCTTCAACTCGACCGGTTCCACGACCCTCACGTGCGCGGCCAGACCGGGCAGAACCTCCGTCGCGTGAGAGACGTCCCCGAAGATCACGCGCACTCTGACCATCTCCGCGCCGCACCCGCTCCTCCCGCTTGCCGCCGTATCACCGCCCTCCGGAGCACCCGGCGAGTCGATCCGGTCGATGGAGACAAGACTGCGGAGCCTGCCGAGCGCGCACTGCTGCACCTCCAGAACCGCGGTCATGGGGGTGAAGCGCTCCTGGAATCGAGCCCGTGCACGGCGCCACTCCTCGGCGACATCGATCCGAGGGGCGCCCTCATCCTTCTCGCCGACGTGAAGCTCATCCATGCGATCGAGCCGGTAGAAGCGAATACTGTCCGGGGCGTCTCCACCTATGAGATACCAGTCCGCTGCGGCGCACAGCAGGCCGAGAGCCGCCGTTGACACCGTTGAGACGCCCCCCGAGCCTCCGGACGTGTACCGGAACCGCACCCGGCACCGACCCTGAGCCGCCCGCAGGGCCTCGCGCAGCCAGGAGCGGCGTTCCCCGCCCAGCCAGCCGTTCGGATCGACGACGACCCGGGACCCGAGAAGCCCATCCTCACCGCGGTCGGCGGCGCGGCGCACCTTGTCGATCGCCGAGCGCACGAGATCCGCCAGGCCGAGTGCTCCCGCGGCGGGCAACGACGCGACTGCGCTCAGGGCCCGGGCCTCGTCCTCGTCCAGGCCGAGGACATCCGGACGGTACCCGTCGATCAGGGCGATTCCACCACGACTCCCCCTCTCCGCGTACACCGGCACACCGGCGGCCGACAACGCCTCGACGTCGCGCAGGACCGTCCTGGGGCTGACCTCCAGCAGAGCGGCGAGGCGAGCCGCGGGAACCGGAGCCGTCCGCCCGCTCAGGATCCAGGTCATCCGCAGAAGCCGATCGGCTCTCATGAGTCTCCTTCCGCATACACGTCAGTAGATGTCATGCATACCCCCGAGACTAGTGGACGACCAATGGTCGATCATTGGAATCATGAGGAAAGGTTCACCATGAAAGCGGATCTCAGCGCTTACATCAGCTTCGAGGGGCGGGCGCGCGAGGCTCTGGAGCACTACCGGACGGCCCTGGGCGGGAGGGTCCTCATCGAGACTTTCCGGACGTGGGGGATACCGAATGCCCCCGGGCACGAGGACGACGTCGTCTACGGCGTGCTGCGCACCGACGACGGGTTCGTGCTGCGGGTCAAGGACCTCCCGCTCGACGAGCAGCCGATCTCCCAGGGGAGCGCCTGGGCCCTGTGCCTCAACGGCGAGGAGGCGGAGCGCCTCACCGCCTGCTGGAACGGTCTGACCGTTGGCGCCACCATCATCGAGCCCCTGAAGACGACGCCATGGGGAGACCTCAACGGGGTGCTCATCGACCCCTTCGGCGTCACGTGGGTCGTCAACATCGGCGACTCGGAATGAGGGGACGGGGCGGGATCACGAGAATCCCGCCCCGCCGTCGGGCCGTTCCCCCGTCCCCGGCCGCACGAGGCGGGTCATGAACGATTCGCCTCAGATGCCGCGAGCGGACAGGACGCCGTCGATCGCGCGCAACTCATCGAGAACCTCAGGGCTGATCCCGCCGTCGACGTCCACCAGGGTCACCGCCAGCTCGCCGCGGGACTTGTTGAGCAGGTTGGCGATGTTCTTGCCGTGCTGGGCGACGATCGTGGAGACCTGGCCGACCATGTTGGGCACATTGCGGTTGACGATGACGAGGCGGTGCGTGCCCTCCTCACGGACCATGACGGCCTCGGGGAAGTTGACCGAGTTGTGGACCTGGCCGTCCTCGAGGAAGCCGCGCAACTCATCGACGGCCATGATGGCGCAGTTGCGCTCGGCCTCCTTGGTGGAGGCTCCCAGGTGGGGCAGCGAGATGCACCTGGGATGCTTGTGAACCAGGGTGGAGGGGAAGTCGCACACATAGCCACCCAGGGTCTCCTCGTCCAGGGCGGCGACGACGGCGTCGGTGTCGATGATCTCGGCGCGCGCGAAGTTGAGGATGACCGCCGTGTCCTTCATGAGGGCGATGCGCTGGGTGCTCACCAGCCCGCGGGTCGCCTCGATGAGCGGGACGTGGACGGTGAGGATATCCGCCCGCTTGAAGACCTCCTCGATGGACTCGGCACGCTCGACCTCGGCGCTCAAGTGCCAGGCGTGCTCGACGCTGATGCCCGGATCGAAGCCGACGACGTTCAGGCCCAGGCCGAGGGCGGCGTTGGACACCTGGACGCCGATGGCGCCCAGACCGATGACTCCCAGGGTGCGGCCCGGCAGCTCGAAGCCGACGAACCGCTTCTTGCCGGCCTCGACGGCCTTGGCGATGGCGGCGTCGTCCCCCTCGAGGGTGTGGGCGAAGCGGGCGGCCGGGATGAGGTTGCGCGAGGCGATGAACAGGCCGGCCAGGACGAGCTCCTTGACGGCGTTGGCGTTGGCGCCGGGCGTGTTGAAGACCGGCACGCCCCGCTCCGTCATGGCATCGACCGGGATGTTGTTGGTGCCGGCGCCGGCGCGGCCGATGGCCAGGACGGAGTCCGGGATCGGGACGTCGTGGAGTCTGGCCGAGCGCAGGAGGATCGCATCGGGGTCGCTCAGGGAGCCGCCAACATCGTAGAAGTCATCGGGGAAGCGGGAGAGCCCCGCGCCCGAGATGGCGTTGAGGGTCTGAACACGGAACTGCTTGCGAGTGGTCATGGGATCCTTCGATGGTGTGCGGAGCCGGTGGGTTCGAGGCTCGAGTGGACGCGGTGCCGGGCCGCCGGGCCCTGCCGAGCGCCCCCTGTCGAGCGATCCCGGCCCAGTGGGCCGGGGCGACGGACCGAGGCGGCCGGTCCCCGTCAGGCGCGGGTGCGCTCGAATTCGGTCATGTAGTCGATGAGGGCGGTCACGCCCTCGGAAGGCATGGCGTTATAGAGGGAGGCGCGCATGCCGCCAACGCTGCGGTGCCCCTTGAGGTTCGTCAGGCCCGCGGCCTCGGCTCCGGCGAGGAAATCGGCGTCGAGGGCGGGGTCGGCCAGGGTGAAGGGGACGTTCATCCGGGAGCGCGAGCGCGTCTCGACGGGGTTGGTGTAGAAGTCGGAGGCGTCGATGGCCTCGTACAGGCGCTGCGCCTTGGCCCGGTTGCGCTCACCCATGACGGCCAGGCCGCCGGTGGACTCGATCCAGTGAAGGATGAGACCCAGGAGGTAGATGGAGAAGGTCGGCGGGGTGTTGAGCATGGAGTCCTTGGCAGTCATGACGGTCCAGTCCCAGATGGCGGGGACGTCGGAGCGGGGTTGGCCGAGGAGGTCCTCGCGCACGATGACGACGGCCAGGCCGGCCGGTCCCAGGTTCTTCTGGGCGCCGCCGTAGATGACGCCGAAGCGGGACACGTCCAGGGGGCGCGAGAGGTAGGCGGAGGAGAGGTCGGCCACGAGGGGCACGTCCCCGGCGTCGGGGATGTAGGGGAATTCGACGCCGCCGATGGTCTCGTTGGGGGTGTAGTGGAGGTAGCGGGCGCCGTCGGGCACCGCGAAGGAGCCGGGGTCGGGGGTGGTGGTGTAGGAGGAGGCGGCCTCGTCGGCGATGACCTCGACGACGGCGCCGGCGCGGCGGGCCTCCTTGATGGCCTTGGCGGACCACTGGCCGGTGTTGAGGAAGGCGACGGCGTCGCCGGGCGCGGTGAGATTGGCGGGGACGGCGGAGAACTGGCCGGTGGCGCCGCCGGCGAGGAAGAGGACGCGGTAGTTCTCCGGGATGTCGGCGACGGAGCGGAGGGCGGCCTCGGCCTCGGCGGCGCAGTCGATGAAGTCCTCGCCACGGTGGGAGACCTCGAGCACGCTCATGCCGGAGCCCCGCCAGTCCGTGAGTTCGGCGGCGGCCTGCTCCAGGACGGGCAGGGGAAGCTGGGCGGGACCGGCGGAGAAGTTGTACACGCGCATGCCCCACGATAACCCGCGTCCGAGAAATGGGATCGTCATGTCCTGCTCGGCGGACACCCCTGGAGCTGGCGAGCCGGGGCTCCCGGCCCTCTGCGCGGCGAGCGCATCGAGAGGCCCGACCATCGCGTACTTCGCCACTTCACCCTGTGCTGTATACCGCGGAGGATCGAAGTATCGGTCCAAGTGGCGAAGTACGTGAAGAGGCCGGCTACAGCCACAGATCCCGACGGCGCCGCGCCGTCCGCAGCGCCCCGGGTGGGAATAGTTCAGTGACTCGCCTCACCAGGCGCTCGGGACTGAAGAGCTCCTTCCACTCAGTGCGCCCCACGTCCCAACCGGCTCGACGCAGCGCCATCTCCCTGCGCTTCTCCGCCCGCAGATCCTCCGGCGTCGCCAGTTTGCCGTAGCCATCGAATTCCAGATCGACCAGGAAGGTCTCGAAACCCAGGTCGAGGTAGTACTCATGCCCCTCGACATCGACCCACCGCAACTGGGTCACCGGATCGGGAAGGCCGGCCACCGCCACCGTCCACCGCAGAACGCTCTCACCCGGGGACTCGGCGAAGGGATCCGCGAGCGTCACCGCCACCCGGGCTCGGCGCTTGCCATTGCGCCCGCCCTGCTCCTCAACCATCCGCACCAGCCGCGCCCTGGCCGTGTCCAGCGTCATCTCACCGTTGCAGCGCCGGGTGAAGCGGTCGGGACGGCACACCAGTCGCAGGGCGGCGTCAATGACGGGGAGGGACTCGCGCACCGGCAGGTCGAAGGCGCAGTCGAGCGCGGTGCGCAACGGCGTCGTCACCAGCAGCCCGCTCACCACGTGGATCTCGCTCTCAGCGGGCGCCACGAGAGAGCGCCGAAGGCTCACCCGAGACCGGGGCGAGGCCGGTCCGACGACCCGTAGGACAGGCGGGGCAGAGGCAGACTCATGCGCGAGCGGGTCGACGGGACGGCCACCCGAATATCCGGCTCGGCCTCGAGGGCCGCCAGCCCCTGGACGACGGCCGCGGCCTCGTGGGTCAGGGAGAGTGCGGAGGGCACGGCGCGCAGAACCGCCTCGCAGCGGGCCAGGGTCACAAGCTCTTTGACGCGCCAGGCGGGCGTACCCGGGGGCGTCCTCACCATGTAAGCGCCGCGCCCAACACGGACGAGGTCATGGCGTCCACCGAGGTCCTGCCCGCTTCGGTCCGCGGCGAAGACGACCGTGGGCGGCTCGGGCGGAGTCGGGTAGCGCTGCATGCCATCAGACTCACCGCTGGCCGACGACGCCGCCAGCGGCCGGTGCGAACTCTGTGGACAAGGGCGTCGCGAACACCGCCTGTGGAGTCCGGGCGATAACGTCGCCGGCACGTCCCCTTCGCGTGCTTC
>RBWB01581852.1_pt1 | contig 18586 bp, 13 predicted proteins | sample 2014201 | NCBI WGS metagenome assembly RBWB01 (sample SAMN10133834, study PRJNA383868) | Human oral metagenome, whole genome shotgun sequencing project. | isolation source: supragingival plaque isolated from 88 juvenile twins | host: Homo sapiens | place: Australia
GGAGGGCGACGCCGAGGCCAGCGGGCTGGAGGCCCTTCGAAAGGCGCTCGCAGGCGTCGAAACGGTGCTGGTCGGCCATTCGGGAGTCGGAAAATCGACCCTCATCAACGCTTTGGTGCCGGACGCCGATCGGGCGACGGGAGAGGTGAACGCGGTCACCGGAAAAGGGCGGCACACGTCGACGTCGGCCGTCTCGCTCGCCCTGCCCGGCGGAGGGAGGATCATCGACACGCCGGGGGTGCGCAGCTTCGGTTTGGCCCACGTCTCGCCGCAGGATGTTCTCAGGGGATTCACCGACCTCGCCGCGATCGCCGAGAACTGCCCACGCGGTTGCGAGCACGGATGGGATTCCCCGGAATGCGCGCTGTCCGAGCAGACGGATCTGAGGCTCATTGCACGAACGGCCTCTTTCCGCCGGCTCTTGGCCGCCTGCACCGAGGATTGGAGCTGAGAATGTCCCTCACCCGCGTCAACGACGACCTCGCCTTCGCGAGCTCGATCATCGACCGCGTAGACTCCGTGACGCTTCGCCGCTTTCAGGCCGAAGACTTTTCCGCCCGGACGGAGGAGGGCCTTTCCCCCGCGATCGACGTCGACAGGGAGGCGGAGCGAATCATCCGGGCCATGCTCGGCCGCTCGCGCTCGCGAGACGCCATCTACGGCGAGGAGCACGGCGGAATTCTCCTGCGTTCGGCCAGGCGTTGGATCATCGACCCCATCGACGGAACGAAGAACTTCGCCCGCGGGGTCCCCGTGTGGGGAACGCTTTTGGCGCTGGAAGAAGAAGGCGAGATCGTCGTGGGCATCGTTTCGGCGCCCTCGCTCGGCAGAAGGTGGTGGGCGGCCAAGGGCGTCGGCGCGTTCACGGGCAAGAGCTGGGTGGGCGCACGTCGGCTCCGCGTCTCGGAAGTCTCCGATTTGGCGGAGGCCTCGATGTCTTACTCCTCGCTCAAAGGCTGGGCGGACCGCGGCCAGCTTCGCGCGTTTCTCCGCCTCGCCCAGCGCGTGTGGCGCTCGCGAGCCTACGGGGACTTCTGGAGCTTCATGCTTGTCGCCGAGGGCGCCGTCGACCTGGCGTGCGAGCCGGAGCTGGAGCTGTTCGACATGGCGGCCCTCGTTCCCATCGTGACCGAGGCCGGCGGCTCCTTCACGTCGCTGCACGGCGAACCCGGCCCGTGGGGAGGCTGCGCCCTCGCCACCAACGGCGCGCTCCACCCCGAAGTTCTTGAGATACTGGGGTCCATTCGCGACGAGGACGCCGTGGGCGAAGGCGCGCCGAGCCTCAACGCCCCAGCCGGACAGAGCCAAAGCGGGCATAATTGACGCATGACCGACGAGCGCGAAATACTCACCTGGGATGAATTCGGGGCAGCCTGCCGCGACCTGGCCGGCTCCGTGTGGGATTCGGGTTTTCGCCCGGACATCATCGTGTGCGTCGCCAGGGGCGGCCTCCTTCCTGCGGGCTCCATCGGATACGCCCTGGACATCAAGAGCCTGCTCGTGCTCAACGTCGAGTTCTACACGGGAATAGGAACGACGCTCCTCGATCCCCGACTGGTCGATCCCGTTCCCGACAACCACGGAATGACGGGGAAAAAGGTGCTCATCGTCGACGACGTCGCCGATTCGGGGCGAACGCTCAAATTCGTCCACGAGATCTGCGAGCAGTATGCCTCCGAGATCAGGACGGCCGTCCTCTATGAGAAGCCCCGAACCGTCCTCAAATGCGAATACGTCTGGAAGCGGACGGACCGCTGGATAGCCTTCCCTTGGAGCGCGCTCCCGCCGGTCAACGCCCAGGGCAACTCCGAGGCTTGAAAGTCCGTTCAGCCCCTTGAAACGCCCTCCTGCCGCCCCTTGACGCGCCGAAGCGGGCCGTCCGCGCTCCGGCCGGTCCGGGCAGCTCGAAGAGCCCGCCCGAAAAAGCGTCGGAGGCCCCCGATAGGTTGACTCCATGCTCGTTCTGCACACGTCTGATTGGCATTTAGGCCGCAGCTTCCACCGGGCGGACCTCTCGCCCGCCTTCGAGATGTGGAGCCGCCACGTCGTCGACCTGGTCAAAGAGCGCCGGATCGACGCCGTCCTCATTTCGGGCGACGTTTACGATCGCGCCGTGCCGCCGACGTCTGCAGTCGAGCTCTTCGACCGCACGCTGGCCGAGCTCGCCGAGCTGACGACGGTCGTCCTCACGTCCGGAAACCACGATTCGCCTCAGCGTTTGGGGTTCGGATCCTCGCTCATGCGCCCGAACGTCCACATCCGCACAGACGCCCGCCGATGCGGGAGACCCGTCGAAATCGCCGGAAGGGACGGCAACCGGGTTTTCGTCTACCCCATTCCCTATCTCGACCCCGATGTCGAACGACGGCGATTGGCGCCTTCCGGTCCGACGTCGGGCGACGGCGGCGCCGAGCCTCTCGGGCGGTCTCACGAAGCCGTCCTCGCCGCGGCTCTCAAGCTCGTCTCAGCCGACGTCCGCTCGCGCCCGCAGGACGCCGGGGCGTTCATCGTCATGGCCCACGCGTTCATCTCGGGCGGAAAACCGGCCGACTCCGAGCGGGACATTTCCGTCGGCGGAGTCGACAGCGCCCCGTCGGGGCTTTTCAGGCTCGGCGAGGACGGTCCGGGCCCGCTTTCCTACGTGGCGCTCGGCCATCTGCACTCGCCGCAGCGGGTGGGAAGGCCGGGTGACCCTCCTATGCGCTACTCCGGATCGCCCGTGGCGTTCTCTTTTTCCGAAACCGCGCCGAAGAGCTCGGTCCTTCTCCACATCGACGGCAATCGGGTCGAAACCGAGACCGTTCCCGCCCCTGTGTGGCGCGAGGTCCGCACATTGGCCGGCCGCTTCGAGGATCTTTTGGCCCAAGCCCCGCGCGAGCCGACCGACGCCTTCTTCCGAATCGTCGTCACGGATCCGAGCAGGCCGGCGAATATGGCCGCCCGGATCTACGGAGCCTTTGACAACGTCCTCGAGCTCCGCCACACGCCCGAGGGCGGCCTTCGCTCGCAGGAGCGGGCCGATTCCATCGCCGCGATGGCGCCCCTCGACATCCTTTCTTCCTTTATGGCCGCCTCGGGCAACCGAGACCTGACCGACGAGGAACGCGCTATCCTCGCGCAGACGTGGGAAGCCGCGCGTCTGGAAGGGAAACGGCGATGAAATGCGAACCATGAACGGCGTGAAAGGCAAGCTCCCATGAAAGGAGAGCGTCAATGAGGCTTAGGCGACTGGCCGTCTCGGGCATCGGCCCCTTTGCGGGCGCATTTTCCATCGACTTCGACGCCCTCACAGCGGGAGGGCTGTTCTTGCTGGAGGGGCCCACGGGCTCGGGAAAGTCGACGATCATCGACGCCGTCGTCTGGGCGCTCTACGGCGGCGTCGCCGGAGGGAAGGATTCGACGGACGCCAGGATGCGCTCGACGCACGCCAGCCCTTCTCGCGAGTCTTTTGTCGATCTCGTCTTTTCCGTCGAGGCGGGAACCTTCCGCGTCCGCCGCACACCCCAGTGGACCAAGGCCGGAAACAAAAATCCGACGAACGCGTCGGCCAAGCTGTGGCGGCTCTCCGAAAGCGCGGTGGAGGCTCAGCAGTTCGACGCGGGCGAGATTCTGGAGGCCAAGCCCGCGGGAACCGGCGCTGAAATTGCGCGCCTCGTGGGACTCAGCCGCGAACAGTTCCTTCAAACGATCGTGCTCCCCCAAGGGAAGTTCGCCGACTTCCTCACATTGGATTCGACCAAGCGCACCGCTTTGCTGGAGCAGGTCTTCGACACGTCCGCCTATAGGCGGGTCGCCGAACTGCTCAAGGAAAGGGCCTCGGCGGCGCAGTCAAAAGTCGATTCGGCCCGCGGGGAATGGGCGTCGTCCGTCGAAGGCTTGGCAACGGCTCTCAGTCTCGAAGGCGAGGCAAAGGCCGAGCTGACGGAAGCCGTGAACGCCGCCGGGGATCCGGCAGACGCGGTCCGGACGGCGGCGCTCGCCGCAGCCGCCGTGCTCCGAGCCAAAGAAGAAAGCGAGTCAGCGGAAGAAGCATCCGCGCTCGCGTCGAAGCGAGCCCGCGAGCGAGCCGTTGCGGCGCAGGAGGCGGCCGAGCTCGCCTCCCGCCTTCAGAAACGCTCGCGGCTTCTGGCCTGCCGTGACCGCTTGCGCGCGGAAGAATCCGAGATCGACGGGCTCGACGAATCTCTCGCAGCCCACGCCCTCGCCGCCGGCGTCGCCCCTTTCCTGGCGGCCCTCGACAGGGCGAAGGCCGAGCTCGGCCAGGCCGAACGGCGCTTTGCGCTCCTCGACGCCTCGGATCGTTCGCCGCGCGACGTCGACGCGGCGACCCTGGAGTCGCAGACCGAGCTCCTTGAGGCCATGACCTCCCTCACCGGCCGTCTCACAGAGCTGGCCGCCGTGGAAAAGGACCTCGCATCCTCGCGACGGGAACGGACCGCTGCGCACGAGGCCCTCCGGCGCGCACAGGAGAAAGTCGGGGCCGCACGGGCGCAGTCCGCCGCGCTGCCGCAGACGATCCTTCAGGTCGAGGAAAGGCTGGCCGCCGAAGAGGCGGAGGCTTCACGCATCGAGAGCCTGGAATTGGAAGCCGAGTCGCTCACAAAGGCTGCGGCGCGCTTCGCCGATCTGGACCGTGCGCGCTCCGCGTCGGAGAAGGCGAATGCGGCCGTCGCGCAGACCGCCGCGGCGTTCGAGGAGGCCCGTCTGCTGCGCGACGAACAGACGCTCGCGTGGACGGCTTCGATGTCGGCGATCATCGCGGGCGGGCTTTCCAAGGGCGAGGCCTGCCCGGTCTGCGGTTCGACCGAGCATCCCGCTCCCGCGCCGCCTTCGAGCGTCAAAGCGACTCGGGAAGACGTCGAGGACGCGGAAAAGGCGGCAGCAGCAGCCCGGGGGATGCTCGCCGAGGCGGAAAAACGCGCCGTGCGGGCCCAGGCCGAGATCGCGGCCGCCGAAGCGGATCTGAAGGGCCTCACGCGAGAGTCCGTCGCCTCGGCGCTCAAACGGACCGGCTCCGAGCTCGCGTCGGCCCGTCGCGCGCAACGCAAAGCCGGGGCAAGCAGGGGCGAGCTGAAAGGCCTGCGAGAGCGCTTCGAGGCCGCAGGATCGTCCCTTTCCGCCGCCCAAAGCGAACAGGCGGCCGCCGAAGCCAAAATCGCCGGCCTCGATGCTGCCGTCGAACGGGCGCAGGCCAGAATCGGCCCCGAACTGGCGGGCTACGAAACGATATCCGAGAGGCTGAAAGCACATGTCGAGCGGGGGAACTCCCAGCGTCGCCTGGTCGAGGCCGTGCGGGAACTGCTCGGCGCACGAGGGCAGCTCGACGCGCGGGAGGCGGAATTGTCCGCAGCCTTGTCGGAGGCGGGATTCGCGGATGCCACAGCTGCGCGCAAGGCGTTCATGCCGCGTGAGGCCGTCGACGCCGCGAAAGCCCGAGTGGCCGAGCATCGGCAGGCCTCCCACGACGTCGCCCGTGACCTTGCCGCGCCTGAAATCGCCGAGCTGACGGGAGAAGAGGCGCCCGACGTCGAAGGAACCGCCCGCCTCGCCGAGGAGGCCGCCGAAATCTCCAGAGCCGCCCAAAGGAGGGCCGCGGTGGCGAACGCGCGCAGTCTCGGGGCGCAGGCCCAGCTCGACGTCGTCTCCGAAAGGGAAAAGGCGTGGGCCCGGCTGCAGAGCTCGGCGGGTCCCGTCGTGCGCTTGGCCAATCTCGCCAACGCCGGAAGCGATTCGATCACGAAGATTCCGCTCGCGACCTTCGTCGTGCGCCACAGGTTCGAGCAGATCCTCGACCGCGCCAACGAGCGGCTCGCCGACATTTCCCTCGGCAGGTACCAACTCGCCCGCAGCGACGAAAAGGAACGCGGCTCGCGCGAGATCAAAACCGGTCTCTCCGTGACGGTCATCGACCGCGACGGGGAGACCGACGGCGCCGCCAGACGGTCTCCCCGCAGCCTTTCAGGAGGCGAGACTTTCTACGCTTTCAGGAGGCGAGACTTTCTACGTCTCGCTTGCCCTCGCGCTCGCCCTCGCCGACGTCGTCCGCGCCGAAAATGGCGGAATAGCAATCGAAACCCTGCTCATCGACGAGGGATTCGGCTCCCTTGACGAGGACACCCTCGGGCTCGTGATGTCGACGCTCACGGGCCTTGCAAGGGACGGACGGGCAGTCGGCCTAGTCAGCCACGTCGCCGAGATGAAAAAGATGATCGCCGAACGCGTGACGGTCAGGCCCGTGGGCAACGGCTCGTCACGCGTGGAGGTCCGCTGCTGAAGTGTCCATTGTCACTGCAGGCGCGGGGCGCGCTGGTCCACGGGCCTGCGCGCGGCGGGCAATCGGCGGCTCACGCGGGAGAGCCCCGCTTCTTTCGCCTCGCGGGATGCGCAAACTCGCGCTCTCCCGGGGAAACCGCACGTCGTCCGCCCCGGCGCCCCGGCGTCGCCCCAGGTTCGTCGTTCGGCGGCGGCGCCTTCGCGCCCTGTCCTCACGGACGCTTCCCGGAGAGTTTGGCTTTTCGCTCAATCCGGCCCCTTTCCCAATTCGCCCGCGAGTACTAATGTAGAAACGTCCATAACAACTACCTGGGAAGAACAAGTTGTGAGATCTTTTAAAAAAGAGCCGCGCGCCGCCCTGTCGCTCGCGGCCGCCTTCTTGCTTCCGTTCACGAGCGCAGGATGTTTTTCAAGCGAGGGCTCCTCCCGTCCCGCTTCCGCGACATCGTCTTCCCGGGTACAGACCGGCCAAACCGAGGGGTCTTCGAACCGGTCGGGCTCGACGCCGTCGGCGGGGGCTTCCGCCTCGCCCAACCCGGAGGCCGCAAGCGCCCAGACCCCCGCGAACTCCACCGTTGTCTCCCCTCCCGTGGACGCAAACGATCCGTGGCGCCCCCTCACTCACTACACGCCCAAGGGCAACTGGATGAACGATCCCAACGGGCTCGTCTACCACAAGGGCGAGTACCACCTTTTCTACCAGTACAACCCGAAGGGGGCGGACTGGGGGAACATGTCGTGGGGGCACGCCGTATCCAGCGACCTCGTGCATTGGAAAGAACAGGGAGTCGCCATACCCGGAACCGACCAGTACGGCGTCTTCTCCGGATCCGCCGTCGTCGACGCCCGCAACACGTCGGGATTCGGGACTTCGGACAATCCCCCCATGGTCGCGATTTGGACGCGCAACGACAATGCGAGCGGCATCCAATCGCAATCGCTGGCCTATTCCACGGACAACGGCCGAACGTGGAACCTTCACAACGGCGGAGCCCCCGTCTTGGACGTCAAGTCGAAGAGCTTCCGAGACCCCAAGGTTTTCTGGGACGAGAAGGCGAAACGCTGGACGATGGTCTTGGTCAAGGCCGACGAGCACAAGGTCTCTTTCTATTCCTCGCCCAACCTGAAGGACTGGAAGTTTGAGTCCGATTTCGGGCCGGTCGGAGACGTCTCTTCCGTATGGGAGTGCCCCGATCTCTTCCCCATGAAGGTCGAGGGCGAAAACGGCAAGACCCGTTGGGTCCTCACGGTCAACACGTCCCCTTCCGCCCAGTACTTCGTCGGCGACTGGGACGGCAAGACGTTCAAGGCCGCCTCATCCGGCGTCTACACCGGCAAGGAGGGCAAGACTCTTGCGGATTTCGAAGGCGAAGGGTACGGCTCGTGGACGACGTCGGGCTCTGCCTTCGGAAACGGGCCTTCGCATGTGACAGGCGGCGACATTTCCGGGTACGTCGGCTCGGGCTACGTCAACAGCTACGGATCGGGCGATTCCGACACGGGAACTCTGACGTCGCCGGAGTTCACGATCAACGCCAATCGCCTCAACATGCTCATCGGCGGCGGGAGCCACCCCTACAGTTCGGTGGAGGGATCCCAGCACACGTCGGTCAACGTCGTCGTCGAGGGCAAGGTGGTCGCCACCGCGACGGGCAACGACAGCGCGAAGATGTTCTGGCAGAGCCTCGATCTGAAGAAGTGGCGGGGAAAGAAAGCCCGCGTCGTCATAGAGGACAAGAACACCTCGAGTCACTGGGGCCACCTCACGGTCGACCAGATCGTGCTCTCTGACACGCCCGCATTCAACGAGTCCGTGCCGAAAGTCGACTACGGACACGATTACTATGCTTCTGTCACGTGGGAAGGGGCCCCCGACGGCAAACGCTACGCCATCGGCTGGATGTCGAATTGGACGTATGCGAAGGAAGTTCCCACAAAAACGTGGCGCTCGGCCATGAGCACCGTGCGCGAGCTCAAGCTCCGCAAGGCAAACGGCAAAGAACGCCTCGTGTTTGCCCCCGTTTCGTCCCTCAATTCGCTGCGGGCCGGAAGCGAATTCAAGAAGTCCGACGTGACGATCGAGCAGGGCACGACGCCGCTCGACGCGGCAGCCTCAGGGAAATCCCTTGACATCTCTCTGACCCTGGATCCCCTCAAGGCGAAGGAGAGCGGAATTTCCGTTTTGGGAGACACCACGCAAGACGCCCGCGGCAAAACGCCGGGAACGAGAATCGGCTACGACGCGGCGAAGGAGCAGATTTTCGTCGATCGATCGAACTCCGGCGAAGTCGGATTCTCCCCCGCCTTCCCGGGGCGGAGCGTCGCGGATTTCAAACCCGGAAAAGACGGCCTCGTCCATTTGCGGGTGATCGTCGACTCCTCGTCCGTCGAGGTATTCGCCGACGATGGCAAGCTTGTCCTCACCGAAACGGTCTACCCCGCTGCTGGCGCGGACAAGGTGTCGCTTTTCGCCGCGGGAGGCGAGGCCAAAGCCCGCAGTCTCAGCGTCTGGCATTTGGGATCTTACCGCTAGGGGCAGGATCTCAACTTGGGCGCGGCCGACTCGGCGCCTCGGCCGCAGACGGTTCGCGCGTCCGGGCCCAATCGGCCCAGCGCCGCGCCCATTAGGCACAGGGCTGCCAAACGACTCTTCCGGGGCAGCGCATCTTCGGCGGCTCAGTTGCCGGGCTTAGACCCAGCCGATCCGATTCAGCCGAAGTACTCGATAAGCCGGCCTCGTTCCTCGACGTCAAACCACATGAGGTCTTCGTCGTCCGTCACACGCTCAAGCGCGGCTGCGTCGCCGCCGATGGCGAGGACGACGTCGTTGGCGGCCTCTGCATCGTCGACGTGAAAAGAAACGACGTCCTCCCATCCGACCGGTTCAACAAGCTGCAAGGCGGTCGGGAGGATGTCGTCCCCCTCGATGTGAGCCGTCTTTTTCTCTTCGATTTCGGCGGCTATCACCACTCGAAGGGGATAGACGGTTTCCCCGCTGGCCGCCAACGCCGCCAACACGCGCAACGACTCGTCGGTCGCGGCATTCATGGCGACGGCTTCAAGCACTTCCTCGACGTCGCCCGGAAGAAGGTCCCGCAACTCGTCGGTGACGGCGTGCACGGTTCGGGGAAGGAGAGCGTCTCGCCCGATGTCCACGCCCGTCGCAGGAATATAGATTCTCACGGCGCCATACTAACGACACATGGCGAATAATATCTCGAAGCGCCCTCGTACGGCGTTTCTTTTTCAACGATTGTTTCTGAGACTCGATGGATGTCTATCTGCCATCTCGGAACGTGCTCGCCCTGAAGCGCCCGAGTGCGGCCACTCGCATCAGAAGCATTCCCCTGCCTCTGTTTTCGAAGCGGAAAGAGCCGCTTCATTCGCCGCAAACGACTTTCTTCCGCAACCTCGCCGGCCTCCATCAAACGTCTGACGCCAACGGGGTTGGCTTGGCCGACGCACAAAGGAACGTCTGCGCACTCCAGAATGCAACTCGTCACGGCATTTCCATTGTCGTCTCCCCTGCCGCCGATTCCACATATCGAATCGTTCGGCTTCCACATATCGAATCGTTCGGCGCAGCACGATCGACGACGACCGCCCCCATCAAATGCGGGCCCGCCTCCACGCCGGTGCGCAACGCATCAGAGTTTGACGCGCAGTGCAGGCGCCGCGGAGGCCGGAATCAGAGACATCAGGGGAACAAGGACCCTCATTCCACCCTCTTCGCTTCGCCTCCTAGCTCCGATCGATGCGACCCTTCGCCAGAAGCCCTCCCTCCTCGACCGATTTTCCGACACCCTATTTTGTGGAAGGCCCCACATACGACGCAGCCAACGCTTCATCAATCTTCACAACGTCAAGATCAGCCTTAGAAATCGCAGTCCCGGAGGTGATTGTCAAACGAGCCCGGCAGACCGGGACTTTCTCCGGGCCAGACAACCCGAATGCGCCGCCCATCCCCGAAAACGCAACAAGGAAGAAATCCGACCCCCAATCGTGGATCGCGCCATCGTGTCGTCATTTTCGATTTCCTTTCTCATGTGAATGCGTCTATCATCGCAAAAACGGCGATTGCTCTGAAATAGTTATCCACACCATTGTGGATAACTCCCATTCGGAGCAAAACTATGTCACAATGTATCTATGGCTAAGTTTCTAACTATTGCAGATGTTGCTGAATATCTAAACGTTTCCGTCGGCCAAGTCCGCACGTTGATCAAGACGGGCGAACTTCCCGCAATCCAAGTGGGCGGCCGCGGCCAATGGCGCATCGAAGACGACAGGCTAAACGAATACATCTCGCGTGGATACGCAAACACGCGTGAAAAGATCGAGTCGTCGCGTCACTGATCCCCCACCAACCAACAACTAATCTCGTAGGTCAACCCTTAGTACCGCCTGCAGATTGATGCATGTACGTCCACTCAGGGTATCGACGTCTATGAAGTCACGCCCAACCGAGCCAGAACTCCCAGGCGGAGCCCTTCACGCGTTCTACATGCAATAAACCGTCCGTCGGCATAACGGCGCAGACCCGAGGTCAAGCCGAGCTTATGAGCGACCCCGGGTCTCGCCTCGACGGCGACGGGCAGATTTTCAACCGCCCTCATCGCGCAAAGCCGCGCGATGGCCGGCCCCGTCGCCGTCGCTCCCGCCGTTGCCCTTCCGCGCACCTCTCCAACCCCACCCTCAGAGTCCCTTACAATCAACGTGACATCCTGTCCTACGTGTGCGTATAATCTATCTGCAAGGGTAGTCGTCGCCTCCCCACCGTGTCGCAAATCAACCTTTTCCCCACGGAATACCGGCGAATATCCGCACCAATGCGGCTTTCAACGTCAGCGGCGACCGCTCTCCGAGAGTCGTTCACAGGGCTAAACTAGCTTGCGGAACTACAAGTTTCATACCGTGCATACTTTGCAGACTTCAAACAAAAGTCAATGCAAACTATTCACATATAAGAATACAAAACAAACTGTTTAAGGCTAGAAAAGGTTCAAAATGCGTCACTCACCGACCGCTTACACCTTATGCGGATTTGCCAGCGCGTGGACGGCAGCCGTTTCACGGGCGACGCCGATCCCGCGAATCGGCACGGGCACGCCGTTGAGCAGCCCGAATTTCCGCTTGGCCTCCATCGCCTTCTGCGCGAGCGCGGCCACGTTGGCCTGCGCCCGGCTCGCGATCTCCTATGTGGAGCTTGCCCATGCCCGCCGAGGAAGAAGAACCGCCTTCGTCGCCTTTGCTAGAAGATTCGGCTCTCCCTCGGTCAAACGCACCATCGGCCTGCTCGGGGTGGGCGCGGAGCTTTTCCCGGTCGCGGCTCACACAGGCATCGCGTCCCACACCCGGCGTCCGTCTGGGGCGAATTGCAGACCGCTCTCCTCCTCACCCCACCTCCTTCGCCCGGCCAAGCCCTGAAAGCACCCAAGGATCCGCAATGAGCACCCTCGCCACAAAGTCCCCCGGACCGGCAAACGTTCCGGACCGGGGAAAGCCTGTCATCTCGACGGAGTCTCCTAAGTCGGCTGAGCTTTTCAGCTCAACGAGAGCCCCCGTCTCCGCAAAGTCTCCCGGACGGGCAAAGGCCGCCGGCTCGGAAGAGCTTGCCGGGCCAATCGTCGTCGGGCGTCCGCCCGCCCAGCTGCTCGCGCCTTCGCCGACTCCCGAAGAACGCATTCCAGGCTCCTTTCCCCACACGACTCCGGAGCGTCCGTGGGATCGTCTGTGCGTCGCGGCACGGAAGCCGTCCAAGACCACGTGGGACGAAGAAGGGCCTCAGCTCGACGCCGAGCTTCCGCCCGATGCGCCGAAAGGGACCTCGCTGATCGGGTCGATTGTCATTCTTGTGGTGGAAGTGCTTCTAGGGCATCGCCCGGCCACCGCTCTCAGGCACTGGCTCACGCCGGAGGTTTACGGGCCTGTGGCGCGCAGGGCGGGCCTCGCGATCCGAATCAAGGGGCGGGCGCCGTGGACATGCCGTCCCCGCATCCTGAAAGTGCTGGCGAACAAACCCCTCGCCCGCGTCATCGAAGCGGCGGCGGCCGTCTACGACGGGCAGAGGGTGCGGGCGGCGTGCCTGCGCATGGAGTTCCTGCGGGGCAGATGGAAGGTCGTCGCCCTCGAAATAGCCTAATCTCGGGAGCCGAAGGCATCCACAAGGGCGCCAACCGGTTGATCCGCTCAGAGAAGCTCCCCGTGATCCACAAACGCGCCGAAAGGTCGGCCCTCAATGCCGGACGGCGTCAAGGGCGACGGCCTCAGTGCTTGCGTCGACGGGCGGCGGCCCGGCGCTGGGCGCGGTTCATGCCGTCGCTTGACCCTTCCGAGCCTCTCGGGGCCGCACGGCGCACGGACTTGCCCGACTCGTCGGTCGTCTTGACCGTGCCGTCTTCCGAAGCCGACGAGTAGGAAACCGCCCGCGAGCGCTTCGGCGTTTTGATGCCCAGCACCTTCTCGGCGTCGACCCGTGTGCGGGCGCTTTGGGCCGCAGTCTGCGCGGCCATCTCGGCGGCCAGCTCGCGCTGAGCGGCCTCCGCCTCGGCGGCGGCCTGCGCCGCAGACTCGGCGCTGACGATGGCGGCCTCGCGTTCCTCCCTCTCGCTCGGAAGCTCGAAGTTGAACAGGTAGCGCACCGACTCTTCCTTGATCCCGTCGTTCATGGCTTGGAACATGTCGTAGCCCTCGGACTTGTACTCGACGAGCGGGTCGCGCTGCGCCATCGCGCGCAGGCCGATGCCCTCTTTGAGATAGTCCATCTCATACAGGTGTTCGCGCCACTTTCGGTCGAGGACGTTGAGGATCACCTGGCGTTCCAGCTCGCGCATGGCGTCCTCGCCCACCTCCTCCTCGCGGTCGCGATAGTTCGTGTGAATGTCGGTTTTGAGCTCGTCGAGCACGTGTTCGCGTTCCAGCTTCGACACGCCGCCGACCTCTTCGAGCAGCTCCTCGACCGTGAAACCGGGCTGGTAGAAGCCTTTGAGCTCAATCCACGCCTTGTCGAGGTCCCATTCGTCGGGGGCGTCAGACTGGGTGTGGACGCCCACTATGTCGTCGATGACGTAATCGAGGAACCCTTCGACCATCGCTTCGAGGTCCTCCCCTTCGAGAATGCGGCGACGTTCTCCGTAGACGACATTGCGCTGCTCATTCATGACGTCGTCATACTTCAGAACGTTCTTGCGGATCTCGGCGTTGCGCGACTCGATGGACGTCTGTGCGCGTTCGATCGACTTGGAGATGATCTTGAACTCCAGCGGCTCGTCCTCCGGATATATCGAAGGATTGAGGGCCCGCTGCGCGATCCCCGTTGCGAAAAGACGCATGAGGTCGTCCTCGAGGGAAAGGTAAAAGCGGGACTCGCCGGGGTCTCCCTGGCGTCCGGATCGTCCGCGCAGCTGGTTGTCGATTCGCCGAGACTCGTGCCGTTCGCTTCCCAACACATAGAGCCCGCCGAGCTCGACGACCTCGTCGTGCTCCTCCGCCACGGCCTCTTCAGCTTCCTTCAGGGCCTGCGGCCAAGCGGCCTCATACTCGTCGGGGGTCTCTTCCGGGTCGAGGCCCCGGGATTTGAGGGCCGCGACGGCCCGGTGCTCGGGATTTCCGCCGAGCATGATGTCGGTTCCACGCCCGGCCATGTTGGTCGCGACCGTGACCGAGCCTTTGCGTCCCGCTTCGGCGACGACGGCGGCTTCCCGCTCGTGCTGCTTGGCGTTGAGCACCTGGTGGGGAACGCGCGCCTCACGCAGAAGCTTCGACAGCTCCTCGGACTTTTCCACGCTCGTCGTGCCGACGAGGACGGGCTGGCCGACTTCGTAGCGTTCCTTGATGTCCTCGACGATCGCCTTGAGCTTGCTCTTGCGGGACGGGAACACATAATCGACCTTGTCCTCGCGAATCATCGGCTTGTTCGTGGGGATCGGAACGACGCCGAGCTTGTAGGTCGAGGCGAACTCCTCGGCCTCTGTCTCGGCTGTTCCGGTCATCCCCGAAAGCTTGTCGTACAGACGGAAATAGTTCTGGAGCGTGATCGTGGCGAGAGTCTGATTCTCGGCCTTGATCTCCACGCCTTCCTTCGCCTCAATCGCCTGATGCATGCCCTCGTTGTACCTGCGCCCGGGCAGGACTCGCCCGGTGTGCTCATCGACGATGAGGACTTCGCCGTCGCGGACAATGTAATCCTTGTCCCTGACGAAAAGCTCCTTGGCCTTGATCGCGTTGTTGAGGTAGCCGATGAGCGGCGTGTTGAGAGATTCGTAGAGGTTGTCGATGCCCAAGAGGTCTTCGACTTTGTCGATGCCGGGCTCGAGGATTCCCACGGTCCGCTTCTTCTCATCGACCTCGTAATCGGTGTCCTTGCGCATCCGCAGAGCAAGACGGGCGAACTCCGAGTACCACTTGTCGGCGTCGCCCTCCGCCGGGCCCGAAATGATGAGCGGGGTGCGCGCCTCGTCGATGAGGATCGAGTCGACCTCGTCGACGATGACGAAATTGTGCCCGCGCTGAACCAGGTCGGAGGTCTGCCACGCCATGTTGTCGCGCAGGTAGTCGAATCCGAATTCGTTGTTCGTGCCGTAGGTGATGTCCGCCGCGTATTCCTTGCGCCGCTCGTCGGAATCTTGGCCCGTGAGGATGCACCCCGTGGTAAGCCCGAGGAAACGGTGGATGCGTCCCATGAGCTCGGACTGATAGGAGGCGAGGTAGTCGTTGACCGTGACGACGTGCACGCCTTTGCCCGTCAGCGCGTTGAGGTAAGAGGGGAGCGTCGCCACGAGCGTTTTGCCCTCGCCGGTCTTCATTTCGGCGATGTTGCCCAGGTGGAGCGCCGCGCCGCCCATGATCTGGACGTCGTAGGGCCTTTGCCCGATGGTTCGCCGGGCGGCTTCGCGCACAGTGGCGAAAGCCTCGGGAAGGAGCTCGTCAAGGGTTTCGCCGTCCGCGATACGCTCCTTGAACTGCTCGGTCTGCCCCCGGAGTTCCTCGTCCGTCATGTCCTCGAAAGTGGGCTCGAGCGCATTGACCTGCTTTTTGATCGCCTCGAGCTTCTTCAGGGTGCGACCCTCGCCTGCGCGGAGGATTCTGTTGATGAACTTTCCCACTGGGGCTGTCTCCTAAGTCGTTGCGAGGCGCGGGGCGCCTGTTGCCTCATCCCATTCTAAGCGAGTTGTCTAGGCAGCTGTGAGTGGGAGACAACGCCCTCGGATGAATCCGCTCACGGACGACGGCGGAGGGAGGCTTGCCTGCGCCGAATCGCGACCCATCCCGCGGCGGCTGCGAGCAGGCCCGCGAACGCCAATGCGCGTGCATCCAGACCGGTCGCGGCCAACTTCTGGTTGAAGGTCCGCCGGCGGTCGGCGACGGGGTCCGGCGATCGGCGCGGGTTCGGCGCTTCTTGCCGCCCGTCCGAATCGCCGGCGCCCCGGGCGTCGTGTGCGTTTGGCGAAGCACCCGAGCCGGACGGCGCCTCGGAGCCGGACGACGCTCCGTTCGAAGCGGAGGGCGCCGCGCCCGAAGTGGACGGGGCCGGAGAGCCGGGAGGAGCGGCGTCGGAGGGATCCGCCGAGCCTGGAGGAGCCGGCCGCGAAGGCGCCGCGCTGGCAGACGGGGCGCCGCCAGAAGGCCGAGCGCTCGCCGACGGAGCGGACGCGGCGGACGAACTCGTGACAACCTCCCAATTTCGCTCGAAGAATACAGCCGGGTCGATGGTCTTTGCGCTTTGCGCGTAGTCGATGAGGAGCTGGCGAATCTCCTGCTGCTCGTCGTAGACGACGCGGGCATTGCCGCCCATGTGAGGGAATCCTCCGCCGCCGTTCTGCCGGTAGTTGTTGACCGCAAGGATCAGCTTGTCGCCGTCGCCCAGCGGCCGGCCGTCCGGATAGCTCAGGCCGACGATGCGGCTGCCGACCGGCTTCGACACGTCGATTCGGTACCGGAGTCCGGTGAGCGCATCGTAGTTGTAGTCCGGGATCCCGCGGGTCGCGCCGTCGTACTTGGCGTTGACTTTGCTCGGATCGAAAGTCGACCCCTCCGGGACCTGCACGAAGTACCGGGCCGAGTGCTCCAAATAATCCTTGAGCTCGCGCCCCGTGACGAGCACTCCGCCCAAAGTGTTGTCGAAGACGTAGAGCCCCGCGATGTCCTTGATCGTCACGTTTCCCTTCGGGAACACTGCGGTTCGCGAAAACGGCGAAGTCTGGGCGACGACGGGCAGGCCCTCGTACTTCGTCCCTTTGAGCCCGCGCCTGACGTTGTCGGCCATGACGCGGCCGACAAAGTCGAGGATGGGCGTGTCCTCGTAGTGCGACGTCGCCGATGTGAGCCTTTCCTTCGACTGGGCGACGACGGTGTTGACGTAGGCGACGGTCGCCTCGTGGTCGGCCTTCAGCTTCTTGTTCGCCGCGAACGTCGGCGAATCGGCGACTTGGTCGGCGTACTTCGCCTGGGCGAGCGCCCCGATCTGCGTATCGGTCCGAGGCCAGGAAACCTTGTAGCCGCGCCCGTTTTCGTTCGCCTTCAGGGGAAGCGTCACCTGCGAAACCGATTGAGCCCAATAGGTCGGCTGGGTGAAAAGCACCGGGTCCCCGTCGGGGGCGCGGAAGACTTTCGAAGGAATGTCCACGTGGGAGTGCCCGCCGACCACCACGTCGACGTCGTTGACTTTCGACGCCACCGATCCGGCCACATTTTCCTGGAGAAGTGCGGGATTCCAGGCCACGCCCTCCGCGTCGAGCCCCGAGTGCACGAGCGCCACCACGACGTCGGCGCCCCGCGCCTTCATCTGGGGCACGTACTTTTGCGCCGTCACAACCGGGTCGCGAAACTCGAGCTTGCCGTCGACGACGGCCCTGTCCCACACGCGCACGCCCGGAGTGACGAGCCCGACCACTCCGATTTTGACCCTCTTCCCGCCGATGGTGCGGTCGATGAGGGTGTAGGGCGTGAAAGCCGGCGTCTCCGTGCCGGCTTTGACGACGTTGGCCCCCAAAAGGGGCGCCTTCAGCTGGGCGCCGTAGTTTCTGAGGACGTCGAGCCCGTAGTTGAATTCGTGGTTTCCCAACGCCTGAGCGTCGTATCCGACGTCGTTGAAGGCTTCCGCCATGGGGTGCGTTCTCCCCTGCAACAGCTGCGGACGCTTCGCGGCCACGTAAGTCAGCGGCGTCCCCTGAATTGCGTCGCCGTTGTCGACGACCAGCACGGACCCTTTCGGCTTGGACTTCCGGGCATTCTCGATAATCGTGGCCGCCCGCGCCATGCCGAGCTTGCGAACCCTCCCCTGCGGATAGGGCTGATCGCGGAAATAGTCCCAGTTGTATGCGTGTCCGTGAACGTCGGTGGTGGCCATGACGGTCAGATCGAAGGAGTCGCCCGACGGCGTCGGCGAGCCTCCCGCGTCAGAGGGACTCGGGCCGCCAGCGCCGGGCTCGACAGCCGCCCCGTCAGACCCGGCGGGCGACGGGGAATCGTCCCCTCCGCCGCCCCGGCCGGTTCCGTCCGCGACGATTCCGCCGCGAAGGCCCGCCGGATTTTGGACCGTCTGCGCGGCGTTCGCCGGGGCGGTCTGGGCCAGCAGCATGCATGCCGCAGCTGCGGCGGCGCTCGTCGTCAATCGTTTTTTCGCGCTCATATTCCCCTCCCGCGGAGTCGTGGATCGGAGGTCGTCGTGAGCTTTGAGTCTAATTCGAAAACTCCGCGGTCAAGCCGAAGGGCGGGCGTGTTGCGAAATGCATCGCGTCATATGCCGGCTTGACGTTTCCGGTGTCGGTAAGACGTCGCCGCCCACCAGCCTGCTCGCCGCCTCACAGCACAGACGCCTCGCCCGCCGGACGGCGCCGCAGCCTGGCGCTTAGACGTTGCCGTTGCTGTGGGGCCGCAAGTTCTCCTCCTTCTGCTTCTTATGGTCCCAGGGGTCCACCCCGCTCCCCTGCGCGATGTTGCTCGCAACCGCGTCCAAAGCCTTCTGCGAACTCGCGTCGCTCTCCTGAAAATCTCGCATAGCAGCCCGGAGGTTGACGTTCCCTTCATCGACTTTCCACCGAAGATCTTGAAGCAGCTCATAGAGCACTTGGCGAAGCTCGGCAAACGCTCCGCCAGGCCCCGTCGGGCCCATTCCAATATTATGTTTGCGCCTAACGAGATCTACCATTGAAATGCCGGTCAACGCTTTGGCCGCTTTTTCGAGCTCCGCGGCTATTTGGGACATGTAACCACCCGTCGCTCCGTCGCCCACAGTCATCTGATTGACCGCGTTCTCATCCATTCGGGTCGCCCCGGCGGCGTCTTGGATGGGCGCCGGCGTCAAATGGAAGAA
>RBWB01581855.1_pt1 | contig 18559 bp, 19 predicted proteins | sample 2014201 | NCBI WGS metagenome assembly RBWB01 (sample SAMN10133834, study PRJNA383868) | Human oral metagenome, whole genome shotgun sequencing project. | isolation source: supragingival plaque isolated from 88 juvenile twins | host: Homo sapiens | place: Australia
GTCCCAGGGGTTGGAAGTGATTTCCTCCCCGCTGGCCACCCCAGGTGAGGGCCTGCTGGTTGCCGAAGGGCAAGTGGGCACGATCGGCATGGAAGAACCCATTAGTACCGCTACTTGGCGGGACGAGGCACGTGACCTGACCTGGACCAAGGTTAAGGCGGTGCTGGAGCATGTGGTGACCGATCCCATGGCCATGGTGCGGCTCACCGGATTAGGTGCCTAATGTCGTATGCAGTCGCGGCGGATTTGAAAGACCGGTGGCAAGCGTTTCCACCTGGTCTTCCTGATAAGGTCGTCGATACCCTGCTGGAAGATGCCGCAGTGTGGTTGAGGGCGAAGTTTCCCCTCATCCCCGATGTCCCCAGTGAGCATCAAGCAGGCGTGCTAAAAATGGTGTCCTGCGCTATGGTGAGGCGCTCGCTTATCGCTGATACGCATGATGGGGCTTCGGAAATCACCGACACTGGCGGCCCATTCAGCAGCACTCTGCGATTCGCTAACGGTGAGGGAAATTTTTATCTCACTGGTCAAGAACGTGACCTTATCGAAAACGCTATTGGTGTGGGAGAATTCCGTAACATTACTGCCGAAGGGTGGTGACGGCTGTGGCCACAATCCAAGTGCTCCGCCGAACCCGGGACAAGTTCGGTGATCTGACTGCCCCCGTGCCGGTTCTCACGATCACTGGGGCGAGAATCGCCTGGGCTCAGGCCACGGTCGATACAGACCGCAAGACGGTGGTGTCTACCCGGCCAACGGTGTATATCAAACGCCAGGCCCCGGATATTCGCACCGGGGATATTATCGAGGGTTTCGGAAGAAAGCTCAAGGCCATTGAGTCGCAGTTGTGGGAGCATCCCCGCAGGGAGGGCGTCATCGTGGGGACCGCGGTCATCTGTGAGGAGGTGCGATAATTATGAAGTTTTCGCCCCGAATCATGAAAGGATACCTGGAGGGCCCCGAGGTGGAGGAGCTCTTGTATCGTGCTGGCTATTTAGCGCAGGCCATCTACGCTGCGGTGGCGCCTCGGGATACCGGTCGGCTAGCATCCTCTGGCGCAGTTGATGTGGAAATAGCCCGCCCCTACACGGGTAAAGCCCGCAAGCGCCTGGTGGCCACGGTCTCGATAGACGCCCCCTATGGTGTGCCGGTGGAGTTCGGGCACAGGATCAAATCCCACCATGGGCGGGGCAGTGTTGCGCCCCGGGCGATGCTACGTAAGACAATTAAAGCGGTGCGGCTATGACTATTACCATTCCTGACGACCTGGTGCCGTGGCCGGATGCTGAACAAATCATTGTGGCCGCTCTCGACCAGGTAGCCCAGCAGATGACGCCCCAGCCATGGGTGGGCACGTGGATCCCCGACGACTACGAAACCCAGATCCAGCAAGCCCCACTGATTGTGGTACAGCGCACCACTGGGGCCGCTGACATCAACAACCAGGTGGATGTCCCACTCGTAGAGATTGGGGTATTGGCGGAAACCCGTGCTGACGCCCAGAAAATCAACAGCTACTTGAGGGCGTGGATGCTAGACGTTTTCCCTACTCACCCGCAAGTACCGGTCCGTATCGTGAGTATCACCGAGCGGGTGGGGTCAGTAATGCCACCTTGGATCAACCCCGACCACAGGTATGTGAATGCTCTTTATGAGATCACGATCCGCCGGCCCCGAAGCCACAAATAACAACCCTTGCCCCCGGGCTTTCCTGGGGGCTTTCTTAATGCCCGCACCGTGCGGGGAGAGGAGATAGCCGTGACTACCACGGACTTCTACAAATTAAAAGAAAAAACAGACAACCTGCTTTTTGCGGCCCTGGACTACGCGCTGCTGATGTGCCCCTACGGGACTGAAATCCCAGAGCGCATCACCGATAGCACAGGTAAGCTGTTAGAGCTGCCGGAAGGCTGGTTCTCAATCGGCGAAGGTGAGAAAAAAGCCGGCGTTGAGCTGGCCCCCGACTCGAAGGTGGAAGGCCCTGAGGGCTATGGTAGCCGCGGCCGCCGCCGCACATTCGTGACCGATGAAACGTTTACGATTGATTTCACCGCCCAAGAATCCCGCTGGCGAACCCTGCAAATGTTCTACGATCTTCTGGAGGGGCAGTACGATGAGGGCACCGGATTTTTCGCTAAGAAGCGCCGGGCTGCCCGGGTGCGGGAATACTCCGCCCTGGTGCTCGCTAAGGACGGCGACCCAGGTGCTGAGATCTACCCGCATTTCGTTTTCCCCAAGATCACGGCCGAAAAGCGTGGCAAACAGAGTTTTTCCGAAACAGATGCGCTAACGTTCCCGCTGACCTTGGCTGCGCAGGAAGATGAAAAGTACGGCTCCATGTACGGGTTCGGCTTGGCCGGCCCCGGCTTCACCCCGGAGCTGGCGAAGCTCATGGGTGTCACTGGCGCCCACAAGCTCTCAGATAGCAAGTTCAAGTTCTCCGTCAAGGGTGCCACAGGCGGCACTTACACCATCACCATTAGTGGGAAAACCACCGCTGCTATCCCCTATAACGCTGATGCTGCGGCTGTGCAGGCGGCTCTCCGCGCTTTGGGTGAAAACGAGGCTGAGGCTACCGGCACGGTGGATGCTGGTTTCGTAATCGCTAAGGTATCCGCTGCCCCGACGGTTGCCGCCACTGACCTCACCGGTGGTGGTTTCCCGAAGACAGTGGAGGTCACTAAGGACCCCTCCTAGCCCTCGCCGGTAACAACACCTTACCTGGGCGAGGGCTCCTACCAACCGCTGCCCCATAAAACTGCAAGGAGGAATCATGGCGTATGCCCGTAACACCTGGAATAACGACGACCCTAATACCCCTTTGTCGGCGGAGCGGCTCAACCGTATCGAGCAGGGCATCGAATCAGCCCACGTCACCGCTGATGCTGTGACCGTCGCTAGTGAAAGCCTGAAAACCCGGGTTGCTAGCCTGGAAAAGCTGAAAGACCAGCCCGCGCAGGTCGACCCGCAGGCGATCAAAACCGCAGTCACCGAAGCCCTCAAAGCCCAACCCCCAGTTGATCTTGGGCCGATCACTAAGCGGCTCACCGCGCTAGAAACAAAACCCGCCAGCACTGTGCGGGAACAAGTACAGCAGTCTGCCCTGCGGGGCCGGCTTGCCGACCGGGCAGGGGTGAAAACCCGCGCCATTGGTGTTGGGTGGGAAGACACCTCAAACGCGGCTGACCGCGACTGGGCGACTATCGCCCAGAAAGCCATAGCGAAGGGCTATAACACTATTGACCTGGCTGTGGGCCGCCCTGAATGGACGCTCTTCCCCTGGCCCGCCCACCCAGAGCGGGTGTCTATCGACGCTGGGAAAAACCCCATCCGGGACACCATCACCACCCTTCGTGGTGCCGGCATCGAGAATGTTTTCCTCACCCTGGACATGATGATCTCCACCACACTGGGGAAACAGCCCGAGTGGAAAGCAGTCTCCCGGGACGGCACTATCCGGGACATGCCATCACCCGCAGCACTCACCAACCCCGGTGATATCCGGGACATGCTAGGCGGTGCTGTTGCCCAGGTTGCCGCCGAGTACGGGGACCTGATTGACGGCATCATCATCACCGAACTGTTCTGGGATTCCGGCTCGTTCTCCGCCCACGACCTCACCCTATACAAGAGTGATACCGGTGCCACCGACTGGCCGCGCCGGGGCGATGGCACCCCGCATGAGAGCAAGGAATACCAGGAGTGGTTGACCACGAAGATGGCCGATTTCATCGGCTACTGCCGCGGCCTGACCGGGGGAATCCCTATCATCATGGACGTGCGCGCGAACTGGGCCACCCCGGTGGCCGGTGATGTGGGTAGTGGCCATGACTATTCCAAGCTGCTGCGGGTTGCTGACGAGCTCCAGGTGTGGGCCTACTACACGACCGGTGATGAGGCGAAAGCCACAGCATTGTCTACCGTGTTGGATAGGCAGTGGCCGGGGCGGATCCGCACTGCACTAGGGCTATGGTCGGCAAGCCCCACGTCCGTAGGCCAGGTACTCACCTCCCTCACTGGTGCCCACCGGGTGCAGGTCACCCCCTACTCAAAGATGGGCTCCCTACTCTAAAGCCCGGATAATCCCCATCAATCACCGCGGTAAGCACTATCGCCTACCGCGGTTTTTTCAACGCCCCCATGAATGGAGACAAATAAATCATGCCAAGAAAAACCACAACTAGTGCCACGAAAAAGCCCCAAGCCGCCCAGGTCACGGATCCGGCAGGGGACCGGTTTGAAAAATTCCGCGCCCGCGGCATGGCCATGCAAAACCGCGCCGGGCATCGCCGCCGCACGTTTGTGACCGATGACCCGTTTGTGCTTGGTGAGGAGTATGGTTTCACACCGCCGATTGAGATCCAAAAGCCGGTCTACACCGATCGGCTTGCTATTGAGGAGATGTCCCGCGCCGGCAACGCCACCGGTGTGCTGCGACTCCTGTTCAAGGATGACTACCGCCGTTTCCTGGCTGCCCTGAACAGTGTTGGTGATGACGCTGAGGAAGTGGCCATTGGCGTGTTCATCGACATCCAAGCCCATTTCTACGGTGAGGGGATCGTTGACGAGCTGGTCACTTTCCCTATGTAACCGGCCTCATCAACAAGTACGGGCCGGAGATTAGGTGGGATCTCCACCACTATCTAAATATCGACCTCGATGATTTCCTGTGTGGCGTACGGCATTGGGCGACGTTTATTGAGCTCCTAGAACAGTTGCCGCCAGGGTCGCACTACCTGGCGGCTCTCGCTGACGACGATGATTTGGCGGAGCAGGTGCTGCGGGATCGGAAAGAGAACCCGCATGCGCCCCCGTCGCTGCGGGAGTGGGACGGCACCCAAGCGAAACTCACGCAGCTAATTGAGCTTACTCAGGCCCTGTGCGCTATCACAGCCCGCCTGGAGACGTCGCTGCCGCCGCCGCCCCGACCGATAACCGCTGCTGACCGTCTGGAGCAGCAGCAACGGAAAACTGACATGAATGATCTGCTCACGGGTCTGCTTGGGGATCGGGTAGAAAACCGCTAAACAACCACAAACAAAAAACGGGGGGTGTTGGTTATGGCTGAATACACCGCAGGGGTTGCGAAGGTTGAGATCAGGCCGAATCTTTCGGGGTTCTCTAAGCGCCTGAAAGCGGAGTTAGAACGGATTAATGCCCAATTTGGCGTGGAGATCCGCCCGGATTTGAGCGACTTCCGGGAGCAACTGCGCGCTGAAATGGCAAACCTCCCTACCGCTGAGATTGACGTGGACGTGGACGCTGCCGCAGCCAAGGGGAAGATCGCCCAGCTGGGCCGGGACCAGAAACTCACGATCCAGGCCGAGGCAGATACCGCAGACGCCAAGTCGGGTATCGAATATCTCACCCGCCCACAGAAAGTCACCGTCGAGGTTGATGCTGATACTGCCCCCGCTAAGGAGCGTATCGACCAGGCCGCTAAGAAACGCCACACCACGGTTGAGGTTGATGCGGATACCGCGGCGGCGAAAGCAAAGATCGCTGCTGCCGCCCGCGACCGTAAAGCCAAGATCGACGTGGACACAGGTGGCGCCGCAGCTGGGTTGTCATCCATGGCCACGCAGGCTGCTGGTGCCGCATCATCATTGGGCATGGTGGCAGCTCAAGCAACTGGCATCGGCATCATTGGCGTTGCCGCGGCCGGCTGTATCGGCCCCCTGGCGTCTGTAGCAGCCGCGGCCTCCGGCGTGATCGGTGTACTGGGCGTACTCCCCGGCATAGCCGCATCTGCCGCGGCCGGCCTGGCCACCCTAGGCATCGGCCTGAGCGGTGTGGGTGCGGCGTTTTCCGCCATGGGGAAATCCGCCGGCGGCGCAGCCGACGACACCGCGGACAAGCTGAAGCAATTGCAGCGGCAGGTGGAGTCTGCCGAGCGCGGCCTGGTGCAGGCCAATCGTCGGGTAGAAGACGCCGAACGTCGGGTAGCTGACGCGCAGAAGAACACTCGGAAAGCCCAAGACGCCCTCAACGACGCCCGTAAAGAAGCCGTCAAAGACCTGAAAGAGCTCAAGGGTGAGCTGGAGGACGCAGCCCTAGGGGAAGAAGAAGCCGTCCTGGCTGTTGCCCGCGCCCGTCAATCTCTGATCGACGCCCAGGCCGATAAGGATTCGTCAGGCCTGGATATTGCCGAGGCCGACCTGGCATACCGCAAAGCGGTAAAAAACCTCGATGGGGTGCGGGAGAAAAACAACCAGCTCGCCAAGGATGTGCAGGCAGCGAACGACGCCGGCATCGAGGGCTCGCAGAAGGTTCAGGACGCGAAGGAAAAAGTCGAGGCCGCCACCCGCGGGGAAGCCGATGCGCAGCGCGCCCTGCTAGAGGCAAACGAAAACGTGCTGGTAGCCCAGGAACGCCTCGACGACGCGCTGGAAAACCTAGCGAAGGGGGCATCTTCTGCCGCTGGTGGCGTCGACCCCTTCGCCGAAGCCCTAGCGAACCTGTCCCCGAAAGCACAAGAGTTCGTGCTGGCCATGCAGGCCCTGGGCGACCAGTGGCAAGACCTGAAATTCGCGGTACAAGATAACCTGTTCGACGGCTTGGCTGAGGACGTCACGAACCTGGCGACCGTGCAGCTCCCCGTGCTGAAGACCGGCCTGGCCGGTATCGCCAGTGAAATCAACACCGGGCTGCGCGCAAACATTGCAGCACTATCCAGTGAGGCTTCCCAAACTGGCCTGGCCACCATGCTGGAAAATACCCGGCAAGCGTTTGCCGGCACAAACCAGGCGGCTGGGCCTCTCACCCAGGCCATTGTGGATATCGGCGCAGCAAGCTCCGCATATTTGCCCCAGCTAGGCCAATATCTGGGAGAGGCAGGTGCCCGCCTGGGCGAATTCCTCACCCAGGCAACCCAGACTGGCCAGTTCGACCAGTGGGTACAAAACGGCATCACCACCTTGAAAGGTATCGGCCAAACCCTAGCTGACGTGGGCGGCATCATCAGCGGCGTGTTCCAGGCCGCTGCCACCGCCGGCCAATCCTCACTGGGCCCACTCGGCCAAGTGCTATCCATGGTCAACGAGTTCGTCAATAGCGTGCAGGGGCAGCAAGCCTTAGGGTCGTTCTTCTCCGCTATGACTGATGGCCTGGCCGCCCTCATGCCCATCCTATCCACAGCCCTCACCTCTATCGGCACCACGATCATGCCGGCCATCAGCGATTTCATCCAGCAGGCCGCGCCGGGTGTTCAGATGTTTGTGCAGGGTTTCGCGGATGGGTTGTCTGCTTTGGCTCCGGCGATGGGGCCGATTGGCCAGCTGCTGAGCGATATCGGTGCCGCGTTAGCACCGCTTCTCCCCGTGTTGGGCGAGTTATTAACTGCTGCCTTGGTGCCGGTTGCGCAGGGTTTGAGCCAGGTAGTAGGTGCTTTAGCGCCAGTGATCCAAATTGCTGCTACGGCCTTGACCCCACTGATTCAGCAGTTGGCCCCAATTTTCTCGGACTTGGTGGGCATGCTTGCCGATTTGGTGACGCAGTATTTAGGGCAGCTGATGCCGTTCCTTCCGCAGATGGTGGCGGCGTGGCAGCAGATCTTTGAGGCGGTGGCTCCGCTGATCCCGGTATTCACCAAGCTGGCGTTTGATATTATCTCTCCGCTGATCGGGGTCATTGGTGCTCTGATGCCAGCGATTGTGGGTCTGGTGCAGGTATTCGCCACGATTATTACGGCTGTTGCCCCGGTGATCGCTATTATCGGTGAGCTCATCGGCGCCGTCGTGAAGGTCCTGGCGGCAATCATTAACTTTGTGGTGCAGGCGGTCACGAACTGGGATTCCTTCAAAGCCCGGCTGGTTGCTGCTACTAGCCAGTTCATCACGAAGATTATTAGCTCCTTCCAGCAGTTTATTTCCCGCGCCGTTAGCCTGATCGTTGATTTCGGCAAGCGGCTGGTGAACCAGTTCGTGGCCATGTGGAATAACGCCTCGGGTGCGGTTGCTAATGGTGTGAAGATCGTAGTGGAAAAGGTCAAGAGTATCCGCCAGCTGGTGCTTGACGTGTTCAAGGGTGCGAAGGATTGGCTGATTAATGCCGGCAAGACCATCATTAGTGGTCTGTGGAATGGCATGAAAGACATGTGGGAGAACGTTACGGAGTGGTTTAGCGATAAGCTGAGCGCTATCCGCAGCCCTTTCTCCAGTCGCGCTAGCCGCCACGCCACCGGTTCGGTCCGCCGTTATGCTGCTGGTGGGGAAGACCATTCCCCGCAGATCGCCGCTGGTGGCGAATGGCGTGTATGGGCAGAGCCCGAAACTGGTGGTGAGGCTTACATTCCTCTGGCTAATGACTACCGGCGTGACCGCGCTGTGGCGATTACTGCCGCGGTAGCGGACCACTTCGGCTATAGCCTGGTGGATGCCAAGGGTAAAGGCTTCGCCCCGGTAGCGAAAGGCAGCCTAGGCCCCACTGACGTGCGCGCCTTCGCCGAGGGCGGCATCACCATTGAGGACCTGGATACGTTTGCTTCCGACCTGGAGGGCAAACCCTACGTGTGGGGTGGCGTCCACTGGGGCGACTGTAGTGGCGCCATGTCAGCGATCGCCCGCTACACGGCGGGTGTTGATCCTTGGGGCGGCCGGTTTACGACTGCATCAGAAAAAGAAGGCCTTAGCGCGCTTGGGTTCCTTCCCGGCTTGGGGCCTTCTGGATCACTGCAGATCGGCTGGTATAACGGGGGCCCGGGTGGCGGCCACACCAGTGGCACCCTCCCGTCCGGCACTGCTGTTGAGATGGGTGGCGGCCGCGGCAATGGGCAGTTCGGCGGTAGTGCGGCCCCTGCCAGCCATCCCCAGTACACGGATCATGCGCATGTGCCGGCGGAGTTTTTCGCCCCGATCAAGGTGCCCCGCATGGGCGGTTTGGGTGATATTGATTTCGGCCACGCCACCACTACTGATGGGGCTTCTGCCAGTGCTGTGGAAACCACTGACCCGGCGGGCGATAAGCTCAAGGCGTTCCGGGCGTCGGGTAAGTCTGACCCGGATTCGTATGTGACCGGGGCGAAATCAGATGGCCCATCCAGCATCTCGGAGATTGTTGCTGATTTCGCTAAGACCGCAGCGGCAGGCCACACTAAGGACCTGTTGGGCCTGGTTGGCGTGTCTGATGATATCCCGATGGTGAAGGCCTATAGCCAGTGGCTAAAAGCCCGCCAGAGCGTATCAAAGCGTTCGGGTACCGCCGCGAAGCAGAAAGAAATCACCAGCCTGTCCCAGGCTGCCGCGAGCGTGATTGACGCCGACCCGCAGGTGGATACGGTAGAGGTCACCGGCCTGGACTTGGTGGGCGGCCTCTCACCGATCAAAGCGCCAAAAGCTGATGATGGCGATATTGACCATGTGTATGTGCCAGGAGGCGGCGCTGAGCAGTGGCGCGGCATGGCCATGGCCGCCATGCGCCGGGTTGGTTTCGATGCTGACAATCCGGCGCAGGTCAACGCCATGATAAAGCAGATCCAGTCAGAATCCGGCGGTGATCCAAATATTGCCCAGCAGATCGTGGACGTGAATGGGTCCGGGGAGTCGGCGGGTGTGGGGTTGTTGCAGATCATTCCGGCAACCTATGCCGCCCACCGGGACCCCGAGCTACCGGATGACCGCCGGAACCCGTTCTCGAATATGGTGGCAGCGCTCCGCTACTACCGCAGCCGGTACGGTTTCGATTTGACCACGATGTGGGGTCAGGGCCACGGCTATGCAGGTGGCGGACTGGTGGAAGGCCCCGGCGGCCCCACCGATGATCTCATCCCCGCATGGCTATCCAGTGGTGAATTTGTGGTGCGTGAGGCGGCAACGCGGCATGCTAGGCCGCTGCTGGAAATGCTGAACGCCGATCCTGGGCGTGCTAGGGCCATCACCCAAGCCGCCACAAACACCCCACCGGACCCACCTGTAGACCCACCCGCCCCGGTGGAAGTGCACTACCACATCGAGACAAACAACGTGGAAGAAGGGTTGCGCCGGTCAGAGATGCACGCCCGGCAGCAAGTCATGGCCATGAACGGCGCATAGCCGGTACACCGTTGGAAGGAGTTGGTTATGTTAGATATTGGAACCCCCGCCCGCATCGACATCACAGATATCCACGGTCGCACGTGGACTGTTTCCGGTGCGGGTATGGGGGCAGAAGGCGTAGAACTGGCTGAAGACCCCCAAGGCCTGTTCGACGAAGCGCCCATTTCAGGCATCTGGCAGCAATCCGCATTCCAGGAAGGCTCCACCTACCTAGGGCACACTATCGAACCCATCGACCTGGTACTAGGATTCGACATCTACGGTGATGATGGTGACTGGGAAACTATCGAATCCCGTTTTTATTCAGGCTTCGCCCCGGACACCCCGGCCACCATCATGGTCACCACCAACAGTGAGTGCCGCACCCTAGACGTCGTCAAGCTCAAGGAGAGCAAAACCCAGTCGAAGAAAGACCCGCGGTTTCTCCACCACTCCAAACTCATCCTGAACCTACGCGCCCCGTTCCCGTTCTGGAAAGGAGACACCCATGTGGCAGCGTTCAAAGCCGCCCCGGGCAGCACCAGCGGCACACTGACGGTGCATAACCCCACCGATCGGCCTCTATGGTTGCAGTGGGCGATGACCGCACCCGGCCAGTGGACTATCCCCGATTATGATTTCGCAGACCCCACTGGCCGCGATGGGCGCCGCACCATCACCACCCCACAACTCCGCCCCGGGGAAGACCTCACGATCGACACCTACCCACGCCACGAACGCTACGTAGCCGCCAACGGCTCCAACATCGCAGGCCGGTTTGCCGGTGTGGATTTCCTCTACCCACTCCCACCCCACACACCACCCACCGTAGTGCCGGTCAGTGCCGCATTAACCGGGGGCACGGAGTCATCTATCCAATGCCGCATGGTCGAATACTGGACCAGGCCCTGGGGCGGAAGGAGACTCTAATGACCACCACTCCGCACCTCATGCCAGGCACCCAAAACCTCGACCAAACCACCCTAGACCGGCTAGAAGCCGTGTGGCGGAAAGGCCAAACCCTCAGGCGGGGCCGCATCCTAGCCCGCCGCACCCCACCCCTCATTCGGCTGTGGGACGGTGACTGGAACCTCAAAGGCCGCCTGGTAGACGCCATCCACGCAAAATTCCAGTGGAAACTCAACGACACCGGGGCCGGTACCATCACCATCCCGATAGACCACTGGCTCGCCACCTGGGCCCTCGACCACCATAGTCGCCCCACAAAAAACATCCACATCACCATGGACAAAGACGGGGCCAGGTGGTCCGGCCGCCTGAAATCCACCCGCCTAGTAAAAGAACGCACAGGCCAAAGATACCTGGAGCTGAATTTCCTCCACGACTACGAAGAGCTGAAACACGTTTATGTGTGGCCGAACCCGCTCACCCCGGCAGCGGTCCAGTTTCCCCGCACGTTTATGTTGCTTGGCCCCACCCGGTGGGCACTCAAAACCGCCCTCATGCTCAACATCTGGCGCTTGGAGGGTTCCGTGTGGGCGCTCCCCGACGACCCGCTCGACCTCACCGAATGGACCGACACATTCAACCCCCGCACTTGGGCAATCCAAGTCGCGCCGGGGCGGATCGGTGGTGATACCACCCCGTGGACCATTATCTCGTCGCGGATGAAAACGTGGCACGACATGGCGGCCAGTCCGTTGCGGCAGGCCCAGCTGATGGTGGAATGCCGCAGGTACCTGACAGGGGATCCGCTCCCGTGGCCGGGCGCGAAGATCCGGCACGGGTGCCTGGTTGTCGACATCGTGGATAAGTCCTCGTGGTTCGATCCTGAAGGCACATCCCTGTGGGGCACTATCCGGGCAGGCTTCCTCCGCACCACCCAACAACTGGTTGGCCATAACGTGGACACCGACCACACAGTGATCGCCAACCCAAATATCCCGGTGAAGTATTCTGCCCCGAATTGGCTCGGCACCATCCCCCAATGCCCATATGTGCTGTACCGGGATGCTCCGCTAACCGGTATAGAGGCCGCGGATTTCACCTGGGAACCCGCCACCGCGGTGCAAATCCTCACCGGCGGCCACTCCACCTACGGTGTCAACGAAGCCCTATCTTCTCTGGTAACACTGGTTGGTAATTATTTGGGCATGTTTATCGCCACACCGACCATCGGCGTTATCGCAGACACTCTCCTTAAACCCTTCTACGAAGACACCCTTCTGGCCTGGATGTCGCTAAAATCACTCCAGCGCAGCCGCACCTTAGGCTGGTCAAAATACTGGGAGCACTTCGCCGACGGGGCAGACCGCGGCTACACGCTTTCCGCTCTGGCCGCGCTCCGGGAGGGTTTTTGGGACACCCGTGAAAAAACCTCCCACAAACTCACCCTGGGGGATGGCGCCCCATGGTTTATTGGTGACCGTGGCCAGGGCCATTTCTTCCTGGGTGATCGGATCGGCGCCACCATTAAAGGCCTCCCCGGCGACCAAGTGGTTGTCGAGCAGGTCACTGAAATCACCTACGAGCTAGACCGCGATACCCGCGGTTGGGCGTGTGTCTGCGGTGACCCCCAGGCCCAGTACTCACCCCTGGAACAAATCCTCACCAGAGTGAAGTCATCTATGAGCAGTATCCATGATCTAGGAGTCATCTAATGCCTATCCCTCTCCAAGCTGCCTGCGACCCGGAGTCCCCCGAAGAACACGCCCTCTGGGCACTGATCGGCCTGGCCGGACCCGCTGCGTCCGCCCCCCTCGTGGTCCCCACCAGCACGCTTAGGCAATGGTCAGAGCATCTCTACCGGTGCGGCTTCCGCCACCACCCAGAACTGCAGGAAGTAAAATACGTGCCGCCCCGCGGCCCCCATGATTGGATCACCGCAGCCGGCGGCACATGGGTAGACATCAACCAGCCACTACCACCGGAAGTAACCACCCCGGATATCTCTCATCTTTCCATGGCGGAAAAACGTGCCCTGCTCAACCAGCTTACCGACGACCTCACACCCCCAGAACCCACTACACGGCAGGAGGCGACAGTAAACTATGACTGACCCAAAGGCCCTCATCGAAAGCGGCGACTACCCGCTAAAAACCACCGGGGACACGCTAGTAGGGGCCCAGGTCAAAACCATCACCCCCTACACCGAGCAAACCGTCAAAGACCGCGCCCGCCGCCAGGCACTCGAAGCCATGCCCTTCGGAAAGAAAGGGTTACCCGAGCTCATGGCCGACCTGGGCAAAACCGTACTCAGCGGCATCGCCGACATCTTCCGGGCTCTCGCCACCGGCGCCACGTTCGTCGTCAAGACCGGGTTGGAGTTCATCGGCAGCCTACTCAACCGGGTCTTCGACGCCGTGGGGAGTCTCATCAAACCGATGCAGAAAGAAATCAAGACTGGGCTCTCCGGCCAGCTCGCCCTCAACGACCGCATCGACCTGCTCGACGGCGCGCCGGGCTATGTTTGCGCGTATCAGACGGTGAACCTGAATAGTGCCTGGCAGGCGAACATGGCGCGGACTTTGCCCTTTAAGGGGCAGGTGGGTCCTGCGAAGAATGCGCATTTGGATACGGAAAACGGCATGATTGTGCTTGATGCGAAGGGGCTGTGGACGTTTAATGCCAGGTGTCATATTGGGAAAACCATTTATACCGGTTGGGGCTACTGTGATGTGAACTTGTTGGTGTATACGCCTGAGGGGCAGTTGTATCACGAGGTGGCTGCTACTTTTGAGACTCCGCAACAATATGCGCAGTCGCTGGTGCTGGCAACGGAACCGGTTGTGGTTGACCGGCCTGGTTATAAGGCAAAGATCCAGATCTACATGGCGAACTGGCGAACGTGCTACGGCGGCACCCGCTATTCAAGTTTTTCTGCTATCCGCCACTCGCATGAGGTGGAAAACCTCGGTGAGCAGACTGTCCGAGACGAAGTATAAAACCAACAAGGAGGAAAAATATGCGAACACTCATCATTGACCTGCGCGACGTGGGCGGTAAGCCCCACCCTGAGGATTACGTGCTCTTGCAAGCGCCCGCGCTCCGTGGCTCCGCCGATTTCACGGGGGCGGTTATCATGACAGCTCCCGTGCATGTTGATCTGACCGACGGCAAAGCTGAAATCCAGGTGGAACCTGGTCCACTGCTGGTGCAGATCCGTACCAAATCCGTGCGCGGTTCCGCTCCGTTTGAGGTTGTGGTTCCTGAGGGAACTGGCCCGGTGGCGTTGCGTACGTGTATGGAGCGCAGTTTCCAGTACCGGCCGTCAGTGGAATCAGCTGTAGCGGCGGATGCCGACCGCGCCTATGCTGCCTGGCAGGGCGCCATCACTGCAGAACGCGCTGCTGAGGTGGCGGCGAAGAAGGCGGAAGCCGCTGTGGAAAACGCCACTGCTGCGGTGCAGCCGACGCCTCCTGCTACCGCTACCGTGCAGGGCAAAATCCAACTTGCTGGAGATCTGACTGGCACTGCTGCTGAGCCTAAGGTTATTACTGCGGGGGATGTGGATTTCAGTATCCATCATGATGCGCCACGTGCCGCGTTTGTGAAGACTCGGGCGGATGGGCAGATCGCTATCACCACGCCCTCGATCACTAAGCCGGCTCATGCAACCAACAAGGACTACGTGGACAAAGCCGATAACAAACTCCGGCTGGAGAAGGCTGATAAGGAGCACACGCATCAACTCCGTGATATTCAGGGTCTTCCGCCGGTGGCCTCAACGTTCCTGACTCCGGGCCAGTCCTCCCTCATGATTCGCAGTGACACCGGTCATGCGGATGCCAGCGATCCTGTCACTGCTACTCATATTGCTAATAAGGGCTATGTTGATACCAAAATCAAGGAGGTAAATCGGCGCCTTGATGTACCGGAAGAAGATATGGTCCGTTGGGATGACGGCGGAATCGTTTTCAGCCGGATTGGCGCCATGGTGTGGGCCGTTGTTGGAGCTGCCGCCGCTGGTGTGAAAGGCACCCTCCCGCCGAAATTCCGCCCCCCGCACCGGGATGTGGATTTCTTCCTCACCAGCCCAGAGAAACGCAGTGCCCCCGGTTGGTGCACCATCACGAAGGAAGGCGTGGTGAGCGTGAATTTCTCGGACCCGGCAGCAAAGACCGGGTATGGCATGGGTATGTATATCCGAGATTTCGCCATCGACTAACAAGCAAACCCGGCACTAACAAATGCGGAAACCCGCGGCCCTCCTAAAAATGTGAGGCCGCGGGTTTCCTAATGCAAAAATAATTTCGAAAGGAGACTCTTCATGTCGAAACCAGATAATAATCATACATCAGGCGGCGGCCAGCTCATCCCTATTACGAACATGGGGGAAGATGTGCAGGCGGTGTTGGGGCGTGACCTTCATGGTTTTCTGGAAGTGAAAACCCCCTATAAAGATTGGTGGCCGCGAATGGTTGCCTATGGTTTTGAGGAGGGTGTGGACTATGCGCTCAAAAATGAGCATTCGGCGTCACCTGCGGGAATGCCGTCTCGGCCGCGGTTGAATCATGTTGTGTCTTTGGGCATGGCAAAGGAGATTGCCATGATCCAGCGCTCCGCGAAGGGTAGGCAAGCCCGCCGCTATTTCATCGAGGTGGAAAAGCGTGCCCGCATGGCGCCGGCGTTTGACCCGTCGCAGTTGACCCGATCCGAGATCCTTTTAATTGCGCTCAATGCTGAAGAGGAACGCCTGGCCCTAGAGGCTGCTAATAAGCAGCTCCAGCCGAAGGCGGATGCCTACGACTGTTTTATTGATTCCACCGGCTCCTACAGCATGGGCGCGGTGGCGAAAATGCTAGGTATCGGCCAGAACACGCTTTTCCGTGAGCTGCGGAACCGGGGCATCTTGATTACTAAAGGCGACATGCGGAACACCCCATACCAACGCTACGCAACCTATTTCGAGGTGAAGGCCGGCGGCTATACCCGTTCGAACGGCACCCAGGTGGTAACACACACGACCCGTGTCCGTCCCCGGGGGATTGATTTCATCCGCCGCACACTGGGCTTGCACGGTGCTCACCCCATGCTGCCTATGACTTTCCAATAAGGAGAAAACATTGTTAACAATTCTTGATTACAGTGCTGGCGTGCCGCCAGCTGCGGCGATTCGTGCCGCTGGCCATGATGGCGTGATTCGCTATATCAGTCCACCCAGGGCCGGCTGGATGCTGGGAAAGCCTATCCAGAAGGCTGAACTAGGTGACCTCCAGGCGCATGGCCTGGGGGTCGCTTTCGTATGGCAGTTCGGAAAAGAAGATGATTCCGATGTGATGCGTGGCTACCCTGGCGGCTTAGCCGACGCCCAGGCGGCCCAGCGGAAACTCGACGAGCTCGGGTGCCCCAACCATCCCGTGTTCTTCGCGGTGGACTTCCCTATCAGCCTTGACGAGTGGAACGGCGTCGCATCCGAGTATTTCCGCGCCTGCTGCGAGACCCTAGGTCGTGAACGAGTCGGTATTTATGGCCACTCCAGGGTCATTGCTTGGGCTGCCGTGGACGAAGTCATCGCTGACCTAGGGGATGGAAAGTTCCTGGCGTGGCAGACTGCGGCCTGGAGCGGAGGCGTCCTATCCACGGAAGCGGTGCTCTATCAGCGCCCGGGTAGCGAGACCGTGGGCGGCGTTGACTGCGATATCAATTTTGTGTTTGCCGACTACTGGGGCCAACACCCAAATGGCACCGCATCACGCGCCCCCATTCCCTTACCTGAAACCTCAACCCAAGAAGAAGGAGGATCCATGGAAATCCGATATGATGCTGATTTCACCGCGGACATGCCCGGTGTCGGCTATCGCTCCCTCGATGCTATTCAGTCGATCTGCGTCCACACGGTGGAGTGCCCGCCAGAACGTGATGGCATTGCCGTAGCCCAGTGGCAAACAAACCCCGCCAATGGGTCAAGCTATAACGTGCTCGCCGGCGCCGACGGCATTTTAATTTTGTGCAATACAGATGATTTTATGCCGTATGCCGCCGGCCCCACCGGCAACGCCCGCTGCCTCCACATCAGCCTCACTGGTTACGCGCGCATGAGCCGCGAAGACTGGCTTGACGACGACGCAAAGCTGCGGCGGACCGCCGAACAGATCGCCAGCTGGTCGCAACTGTACGATATTCCCCTGGAATTTATCGACGCCGACCGACTGCGTGCCGGGGCTCGTGGCGTTCATGGCCATGCGGAAATCTCCGCAGCCTGGCAGGAAGTCGACCACACCGACCCCGGCCCCGGCTTCCCGTTCGACGTCGTGCTGGCCTACGCCGCCGAACTCCTCGACTCACCTAACCAACCACAACAAGAACTAGAAAAGGAGGAGCCACGCATGGTGCGTTGGATCCTAGACCAACTTGTCGGCCCCGAATGGAAAGACAATAAGCCGGTTTTCTCCGGCTGGAAAGCCACCGAAGGCAAAACCTTTGTCGACTTCGTGGCTGACAAAATCAAGCTCATCCCGGAAATCGCCCGCACGGTAGCCACGCTACCGGAGCGCCTCGACCGGATCGAAACCCTACTCAAGGAAGGAAACAAGTAAATGTGGACCCGTATTTTTTGGATTGATGCTGCCGACCGTGCGGCACGAACCTTCGCTCAGGCACTGCTAGCAACCATCACGATTGGTGATGCCGTCTACAGTGTGGACTGGCAAGCTGGCCTGGGCATCGCGGTCACCGCGGCCATCGCATCCGTGCTGACGTCTATCGCAACATCTAAGGTCGGCGCATCGGGCACGCCGGCGGTGGTGATTCCAGTTGTTGACGCCACGCCGGCGGCTACTGCTGATACCCACACTCCGGCCCATCGGGAGGTGAAGGAATGGCCAACCAGCTAATCGTGCTAATCGCTGCGGTGGAAGCGTTGGTCCGTAGCCTGGACCCCACCTTGGTGGCTGCAGTGGTCGATTCCGCGGTGGCCCTATCCTAGGACTGGAGGCCACATGGACCCAGTGACAGGACTATCGCTATCGGGTCTAGGAATTACCGAAAGCATTGGCATCGCGCTCCTCACCCTGGCGACCACACTGACCACCACAGTGATCGTGCAGAGAACCCTCTGGCGAACGAAAGCCTTGGAGTCAGCGGCCGCGCGCGCTGTTGCTGAACGGGAAGCAGAAACCGCAAAAGCCCAGCTGGCACAGAGCGAACTCCAGCTCACCCTCGAAGCCGGTACTCGGCTACGCGAGGATCTGTGGCGGAAGATTGAGAAACTAGAGACCCAGCAGACCGAAATGGAACACACCATTGACGCCATGAGATCCGAGCGGATCCTTGATGTGCAGGTGCGTTTAACACTTCGCACATTGTTGGAGACCTACCCGAATCCGCCTGGCCGCCCTGTCATCCCCTCAGCGGTGGAACGTGTTCTTGCTATCAGTGAGGACACTGATAATCTGATCCGAGACCGTGATAGCCGAAGATGATATTGGCAACACTTTCGGCCCCGCCTTCGACCCTAAAAATTGGACATTAGCTGGACCACAAGAAAAATAATTCGGCTAAAGGCAGAGCTAAAAGCTACTAAGGTTAGATGCCCGTTAGCTCCACGTTTAACAGGACCCCCACGTACACCATGACGTGGGGGTCCT
>RBWB01581863.1_pt1 | contig 18523 bp, 32 predicted proteins | sample 2014201 | NCBI WGS metagenome assembly RBWB01 (sample SAMN10133834, study PRJNA383868) | Human oral metagenome, whole genome shotgun sequencing project. | isolation source: supragingival plaque isolated from 88 juvenile twins | host: Homo sapiens | place: Australia
ATATAGTAATATTCAACCATAAATTAGTTAAATCAAGGAACGTTATGAAATCCTACAAACTGCGTCAAGGAACACTCAATATCAAAGAGTTTTCGCCGCAAGCTATTAAGCAGGAAAACCGTGAAATTGCGGCAAAAGATTATCTTGTTGATGGCGAAAAAGTTTACTTTTCACATGAAGATTTATATGGTGTTGCCGAACGAATCAATAAAAAACGTCAATTCTTGTTTGTAAGTAAAATTTTAGGTCGTCATTTGCCAACATCAATTTTGGATAAAAATGTTACAACGGCTTATAACAGTCTTGCAAATGCCTTATTGCGCCGCTTACACGCCTTAAATCAAAAAGAATACGGCGATAACATTTTAATACTTTCTATGGCGGAAACCGCTACACAAATGGCAATGAATATCGCGGAAATTCTTGTAGTAAATGGCATAAAAGTAATGCACTCCACGCGCGAACCCGATTCAAACGATATTTTCTGCACATTTAGCGAAGGGCATAGTCACGATACCCTGCATTACATTCAAGACATTCCAACTGTGCATAGCATTGATACATTGGTTTTGATTGATGATGAATTTTCAACAGGAAATACCTTGTTAGATTGCTTATACAATCTAATTAAATCAGGGCTAAAACCAAAACACATCATTACAATTTCATTCCTTGATTGGCGCAAAGAAATCGGCGGACTAAAAGAGTTGGCGGAAGTGGCGCTTATCGAAAATGGACTTGAAACCGAAGTGACCGAATATGCAATTAGTCTTGCTCAAGGCGAGTTCGAGTTTATTCCGAATGAAGTTGATGCTAAATCATTAGATCATTGCGATAACCAAATTGATACATCATATTCACGCTCATTTGGAAAACTTATTGCAGATCCTAATCCTTATTCATTTAAATCGCCGATTGATAATGATGCGTTATACAAATATAAAAACGCAATAGAGCAGGGCGCGATTTCAATGACGAAAAAAAGTCTAAAAGAATGGCAAGATTTGTGTGACAACGTAGCAAATAAAACGCACGATATTTTATTTGTGGCGATGGGTGAAAATCATTATCTCACCTGTCAATTAGCAAAATATATTGCGAGCAAATCGAGAAAGCATAATGTGTCTATTGCATCAATCACTCGGTCGCCGATTTTGTGCAGCGCCAAAGTGCGTTCTCAGAATTTCTTTACACGATTGTTGCAAAATGCGGTAACGCACGTTCCTGATCCGTTAAGCGATTCGGTTATTCAGCAAAAAATTCAGTTGGATTGGAAAAAGGGAAAACCTAATTCCAAACGTTATTTATATAACGTAGATTTCAATTATTATAATAAAGTTGTTTTTGTGCTTGATGATTGTGCATTAAGCCTATCTCGTGAGCTTGAAAACCTCGCAAACAAACACAAAAACATCGTATTCTTAGAAAAATGCAAGGTGGAAATCAATGAGTAAAATTATCAGTTTTGTTGCCCTAATTTTATCCATTATCTCTATGTGTTTGTCGATTTACACCAATCGACAAGTAGAGCAATTGAAGTCTGACTATGAAAAGTCTGCCACTACAATTAAAAGCTTAAATGAGCAAATTGAAATCCTTAAAAATCGCAGTATTTTTGATGACATTTCATCAAAAACAGATGAAATTGGTGCAAAAATTGGTGACGGTCTAAGTAATTTAAGTGAAACCGCAAAGAAAGGTACGGCAAAAGCATTTAAAGAATTGGCTGAGAAATTAGAGGGGAAAGAATGATGATCGAACCATCAAATGTAAAACATACGCTTGAGCGCGAAAGATTCTCTAGCTTTGATAAAATTGCTTTTGTTGATTTAGATGACACCTTGTTTTCATCATTGGAACATATTGAAAATAGCAGTAATAAATCCAGCAAAATAATGGGAATGTACGGAATTACAAAAGGACAACTTTCATTAAGAAATCTGTTAAGTAATTCCTACAACATTCCTGTGACGGCGCGCGATTACAAAAACTTTCATCAAGATCAGATTTTGTATTTCGGCTTAATCAATAATATCGCCTTAATCAATTACGGTGCAATGCGTTTAAATTTAGCTGCCAGCCTCAATGGTGACTTGTACTGGGAGTTAGACAGGGCATACCATATTGAAAAAGAAAACGCTTTTGTAGAACGTTTTGGTGAAAGTGTATGGACGGCAATGTTTAATTTAAGAGATCGACTTCAAACGCTTTTTTTGAACGCCAATCTTGATGTGTCGGTTAAAAGCGATAGCCTTGATGGGGAATTAATGGTTCCTTGTTATGTTAAGGTGAAAATCAAAAATTATGACGGTGAGCAAGTTTGCGTTCATCAGATGCAATGTAAATGGATTAAATCAGCACTAAAAGCACTATCTGATACTGATCCGTTATTGGTTGAAAAATTTGCATTACACTACACTAAAAATGGTATGGTTTTTGTGCCGACGGTAAACACAAAACAATATGCGGTAAATAAATTGGTTGCATTATTCAATGAGTTGAATATTGAAGTACCAACATTTAGCGCAGGAAATGCCTTATCAGACTTATCGTTTATGTTGGAAACGGATTATTTTATTGTCGCCAACGAAGTTAAACCCGAGATCAAAGAATGGCTAAAAGAGAAAATGTCAGAAATGACAAAGTGGTAGCACAAAAACAAGAAAAACCTGAATTGCAAAGCTGGCAAGCAGGTTTTCTTTCCGAGAATATTTTAGTCGGTATTCGCCGTAAAATTAAAGAAAAACGAAAAATTAATGAACAGCAGTAAACTTATTCAACAATGTATTCAAAATCAGCAAAAACATCAGACCTATTCACCCGAAGATGCTATTTTGTTGATTGATGAAGTAAAAAACTTCACATTTACAGACGTTAAAAAGAAAGAAACGCTGATCCAAAGCGGTAAAGCACATTATTCTTCAATGTTATCGAAAGAAGCGCTGCCAACAGAAATGCAAATGGAAGTTTTTCACGCATCGCTTGAACGTTATAAAGACAAAATCGCCGATGGCGTAATGTATTTGGCAAAAGAGTTTGAAATTAAGCGTAAAGAGCTAGGCTATGATGAAATTGTCATTGTATCGCTTATTCGTGCAGGACTGCCATTAGGGGGTAATATTCAGCGCTACTTACGCAAAGAGGGCGTTAAATCAGTTCATTATGGTATTTCTATCATTCGCGACAAAGGAATTGATGCCGTTGCAATGAAGGCGATTATGCGCGAACACCCGAACGCTTTTATTACGTTTGTGGACGGTTGGATTGGGAAAGGGGCGATAACGCGTCAATTAAAGAAAAGCTGCCAACAATTAGGCTTGCAATGCTATCTTTACACTTTGTCTGATCCGACTAACGACTTAACAAATGATGCACCATACTCGCAAGATTGGTTAATCCCATTCGGCATTTTAGGATCGGTTGTTTCAGGTCTGCTTTCACGAACCATTTATCAAGAAACGCCACGATTACACGGTGCAATTTATTATGATACCTTAGAATATAAAGCAACTGATGTAACGGCATATTATCTTGATGTAATTGAACAGGCAATCAAAGAGCGTAAAGAACAGTTTAATGCTTGGTATGGTTCGGAGAATAAACCTGTTAAAGTGTTACAAGGTAATGATGAACCGATTGGCGTAGCACCGCGTTACACCGAAGGCAATATTTTAAGTTTATGTCGATTTATTATGGAACATCACAATGTTGCAAAAATAAACAATATCAAACCTAGCATTGCCGAAGCAACAAGAGCAGTTTTACGCCGCGTGCCTGAAAAAGTATTAGTGGCTAATAAACAGGATCCTGATGTGGCGTTATTGTTAGATTTATGCAAAAGAAATGATGTGGTCGTTGAAGAATTTAACACTACGCCTTATCGAGCCATAACAATCATCAAAAATAGTTAATCAATAAATTAGAGGTATATGATGGAACCATTATTGTTATTAAAGTTAATATCAACAATTTTACTTTTAGTTGGCTTACTTTTGTTCTTAAAATGTGTTTTACCACCAATACATCTTATGTTTGATGAAAATCGCAGTAAGAAAGAAAAAGAACTAATCAACCTTATAAATTTTGAAAGATTATCATCGAAAAACAAAGCTAAACTTATTTTTATGCTAATTGTTTCTATTATTTTTATAGGAACATCTACAATTTTAATGATAAATTTATAAATAATACTAACTGAGGTAATTTATGAAACTTAACAAATTTATTGCAATTACAGCAATGTCAGCATCTCTCGTTGCTTGTCAAATTCCTGATTCAAACACCAGTGCGGCTAATGTATATAGTCGAAACGAAGTGGCGCAGGGTCAAAAAACCTTTTACGGCAAATTAGTGTCGGCAAAACCTGTAAAAATTGAAGGTGAAAGCTCTTTAATTGCAACAGGTCTAGGTGCTGGTTTAGTAGGATATGGCGCAAGTCATATCGGTGGCGGAAAAGCAAAATACGCAAGTGCAGCGGTTGGTGCGGTATTAGGCGGTATGATTGGCGATGCATTATCAACAGCAGCAACGCAAAGCGAAGGCGTAGAATATACGGTTTACTTCCCAAAAACCAAAGAAACGCTAACTTTTGTGCAGGAAGGGCGATTACAGAATCTACGCGTAGGGCAACAAGTCAAAGTCTTGATTGGATTAAACGGCAAGGCGAGAATCGATCAGTAAATCAAATTCACCTTTAAATTAAAGCTCAATTCTAACGGATTGAGCTTTACTTTTGCATTAAAATAGAGTATTATTCAACTCATAAATTATACAAAGCAAAAGGTTCTTTTATGAAGAAAGAAGAATTTCAAATTCTCGCGGTAAAACACGCTAACGGTAAAATTGTCTGCCAAACTGAGTTCGACCAACAACGTTTAAATACTTTAGCATTGAATACACCGTTGAAAATCACCGTAATTAAAGATCCACGCAATTATCGCCATCATAAAAAATTCTTTAAATTACTAAGCGAAGCATTTGTCTATTGGCAACCTGAATTTAAAGTGTTGACCGATTCTGAAGAATGGTTAATTGGCGACTATCATAAACAAGTAACCGAATACACTCAAAAAAACCTATCAGAAGATGCTGCCAAAGCATTTAATGAAATGCTTGAATACTTCAAGCAAAACTCAATGGATAAATTAAAAACACGCCGCGAAAACAAACTTGATTACGAGGGCATGAAAACAATGGAAGGCTTCCGTGATTATGTAATGAAAAAAGCAGGGTGTTACGATATTAAACCATCATCTGATGGGGGTACGCTCAAGGAACGCTGGTCTATTGCTTTTGATAAAATGCCACAAGCACAATTCAATGATGTTTATAAACGCTGTTTTGGCGTGATATGGAACGAGATTTTAAGCGATGTATTTGCGACACCTGAACAGGTGGAAGAGCGCATCAATATGTTATTGAGCTTTGAATAAATTAAAAGGAAAGCTAAAGTGACTGAAATTCAAAAACAAAAACCTTACTTCTATCTTAAATCAAAAAATGAAAAACTTGACGATATGATTGTCCGTGAAGTAAACACAACAAATAATGATTCACGATATTTTCATATCGTTTTCACCTATGGAAAGAAAACAAACTTAAAGAATTTTTCTCTCAATAAAGCCCATATCGAAAACGGAACTCACACACTCATTCCTTGCCCTGAAAATATCAGCCATTTACCTTCCGATGATATGACTTGGTTCGAGTATCAACCAAATCGTTTCCGTTACAAAATGATGTATGACGTAATGTTAGAAAACGACGAGATTATTAAATCCTGCTATCCTAACGGCATCACATTCACTTGTTTCAAGAGTAAACAAGAACTATCTGAATACGCCGCAAACTTAATAAAAAAACAACACGGCGATATTAAAGACAGTCAAATCAAAGCAATTCGTCTATGCAAACTGCTTAAACCATTAGAGCATTCTGATGATTTAATGCCAAATACCGAAATACAAGTTTCATCAAACTTTAAAGTTTTCAAAGAATGGATCGTCGGCAATGCAAAAGAATAAAAAACTCGCACTAATGGTGCTTTCAGTTGCGCTGCTTGAAGGATTCACCAGTCTAGGGGTAGAACTTTATGCATTACGCATTGCAGGACTGTTTATTGGCTCAAATACAATGATTACAGGTACGATCCTTGCAATGGTGTTACTAGCTATCGCTGGAGGATATTATTGGGGTGGATTAAAGTCAAAAAGCTTCGTAGAAGATAATCCAAACTTATTATTGAAAAAATCTAGTCTAGCATTACTGGCATCAGCTGTGGTTTATACCATTTGCTATATCATTCAAGTGCCAATGCTTTATGCTTTAACTGAAATCAATATACACCCAATCTTAATTGCGGCAATTATCGGGTTAATGTTTGGTGGCGGTGTATTCTTAGGTTGTCTATCCGTTCCGCTAATTTCAATGTACTTTGCGGCGATGGATAAAGAAAAGAACATGACAGGGCGTTATACAGGTTTGATGGTAGCATTAACAACAATAGGCAATGTTATTGGATCAATGTGTGTACCCATCTTTCTTATCCCATTTTTAGGGCTTAATCTTACAATGCTTTTAATGATTTGTTGTGTGCTTATAGCAAGTATGTTAATGGCATTCGCTGGTAAAATGTTTAATCGTCCTTTTTTCTGTATTTGTATGTGGACTATACTTGTTGCCAACGTGTTTTATTTATCAAAATTTGTAAATGACGGCATATCAACCAAAACAACAACGTGGATTGTGACCGAACACAAAGATAAAGAGAGCGGTAACATTTATCGTAGTATGACCGACAATGTAAACGTGCAAAGCAGTTGTTGGAATGTGGTAGAGCAAAATTACTGTAATGCGTACACGCAAAAATTGCACGATATTTTCCTATCCAAAAAAGATGACATTAAAACAGTATCGGCAATTGGTGGCGCAGGTATGGTATTACCTTACTTAATTGCACGCGACAACTCTCAAATTGAGGTTGAAGCAGTGGATTTAGACGGTGATTTACTTAAACTGACATCGACTTATTTTTTACAAAAAGAAATGCCGTCAAACTTTCACTTTATCGGTAAGGACGGTCGTGATTACTTCAACCATTTAAACAAAAAAGTAGATTTAGCCATTATTGATGCCTTTTCATTCTATACGGTGCCATCAAACCTTAATTCGATTGAAGGGCTAACTCAAATACGCGAAAAAGCAAAATGGGTTACGGCAAATATCATCTTGAAAAAAGGTGATTACAAATATAATGAGGTACTTATCAATACTTGGTCTGCGGCGTTCCCTGAGCTGTACATTTTAAAAGTAACGAATAATGAAAATTTAGACAATTACCTGTTCTGTAACTTTAAATGTGATGACGAAGCGGAATTGGTCCAAATGACACTCGACCGCTCTCTGATCCAAACCGATGATAAACCTTTAAATGACTTTTATGGCTTTAAAATTTACTAAGGAAAAATAATGAAGAAAATTTCCCCTTTTGAATTACGCTCTACGCTGTATATGCCAGCGACAAAAGAAAACCTGATTGAAATCATTTCTAAACAGGATAAAACAAATGCAGACGGCATTGTATTTTGTTTTGAAGATGCATTGAATGTACTGGATATTCCAAAAGGCATTGAAAATCTTAATGAGGTTTTTGAAAGTCTTGTTTATGAACCAGTAACAGGTGATGTGGTAGGCGAGGGCAAATTACCTTATCGCTTTATTCGCGTGCGTAGCATTGAAAACTACCATTTATTGATGCAAGCCTTAACCCGAAAAGTATTACGCCATATTGATGGCTTTGTGATCCCAAAATTTACACTAGGCAATATCAATGAATGGGAAAAAGCCCTAAAAGATACCGATTATTGGATTATGCCAACGCTTGAAACAGAAGATTATTATAACCCAATGATGATCGTAGAACTTTTTAACCGATTGGCTATAAGTCCACTTAAAGAACGTGTATTAGTGCTACGCTTGGGTGGAAATGACTTGTTGCGCGGACTGGCGATGAAACGCCCGAAACGCGATGAAGTCAAGTTATCATTAAAAGATGTAGAATATAGCGCAGAAAGTCGCGTAACGTTAAACCGAACATTATCACCATATTGTGCGACAATTTATGACACACCAATTTTAAGTGTTATCAATCAAGTGATGATTCAGGCGCGCTATCGTGGCTTTGAAGTGACCGCACCTGTTTTTGAGTATTTTGATGATGATGAACTGCCAAACTTCCTTACTGAATTGGCAAAAGACCGTATTCAAGGATTTATCGGTAAAACGGCAATCCACCCAAAACAATGCAAGCTTATCAATCAAGTTTTTAGTATAAGCGAAAGCAGCCTTGAACTAGCTCAAGCCATTATGAACGAAGTAGAGCTGAACGGTTTAAACGGCGGTGTATCTAACAACAATCAAAGTATGATCGAACCAACAACGCATCATGCGTGGGCTAAACGATTAACAAACAAGTAGGGAAGTGAGATGTTTAACTTTAAGAATATCAGTGAAGAAGATTGGAATAAAGTGAAAAACTTTGTTCATGGATTTTGTCGTGAATACGAAAAAGAAATGGCGATGTTGATAAATGCAGCAAGAAATAGCGCATCAGATGGTTCAGGGAACAATACATTCATTGTGCGCATCGCTGAATCACGCGTGTTTGTGGTGAATTATCACGAGAAAAAGGACCTATTCGAAGTTCGCTGTTACATTATTCCAATTAAAGACGAAAAAACAGATAAAGAAGATGTTTTAGCATATCTAAACGAAAACGTAATAAATTATATAGATACAGGAAGTGAAGCACCACCTGAATTTATTATTGATTATGATTTCAATCAGAAAAAGGTGTTAGATTTTGTTTATCGTCATTTAATTGATGGAGATACAAAACCTGTAAAAGAACATTATCGCAGTTTAGTCATGGAGCGATTAAAAGACATTGACAATCAAAAGCTTATTCAAAAAAATGCAATAGAGCAGGGTAAAAAAGTCATCTTAACAGAACGGCTATCAGACCTTCAGCTCAGTTTAATGATTATTGAACCTTTTCAAGGACGAAAAACTATCTTAAATATTACAGGCATCATGTTAATGGTGGAGAAAAGCGAGACACCTGACAGAGAACTTGTAGTAAAATACGAAAAAGAAATTGAAGCTGCCGTAAAAGATAATCAAATTTTTTACGAGTTCACATTTGATGCGACAGAAGGTCAATTTTTATCGGAAAGATTCCCAATAATAGAACACTATGCTGGTGAAAAATCTGTTTTAAACTAAGGAATGACTATGAATACAAACAAATATGGCGAAGTGCTTGATATTATAAAAAGCGATGAAGTCGATGCACGCCGTGCAATCACTTATAGACAAGCAATGGAAGTCGGTTTGCCAGTTAAAGACTATGAGTATAAAGGCTTGCCTTTAGGCACAATCAAGGTGCAACTTGATTTCAAAATGTGGGGTAAATTCGATAATCTTGAACTCTTTTTTACTGAACTTGATACTGGTAAAAAATTCAAAATTAGTGTATATCGTGACAAAAATGACAACAATCGTTTCACGGATCGCGCAGGTGCTATTGATTTCTCTGAGAGCTATATCAATGGTGATTTGTTCTCGTTTGAAATTGCAACAACCGCCAAAGGCAATTTTTCTTTAAAATCGGCAAAACGCTTAAAATGAATGAATTAATAATGAATGAGTTAATTATTATAGGAATTGCAATTACATCGGTATTTGTCGTTGCTTTTGTATTTATCTGTATAGCAATTTGGCGGAACGAAGCGAAAAAACAGCTTGACAAAACCAAACTAAAAAAGTAATATACTCCACGAAAACAGATTCCTGACATTAAAGAAATGTTTTCGTTCAAATTCAAAAGACTCTATATAGAGCATTTCAAAGAAAGGTTTTTCTTAAACCTTCACATCAAAATGTTCATAATAGGATTCCTTTGATTTGTTAATTTATCTCTAAGAGGGTCGCGTTTCCATTAAATTGGACGCGGCTTTTTTACATCTTAAAATAAGTTTAAAATTGACATTTAAATAATTTTAATGTATTATTATCAGAGTAAATTAACAAGATGGATCAACGCTATTATGAAAAATCAAATTAAGTCACAAGATTTAAATTCACTTTCTAGGTGCGTAATGGCTGAACACATGGTAAAACACATCTGCGGTCACAAACGGATTCATGAAATCTACGGAGCCAATCCTCATAACATTGCTAAATGGCTTGCGAAACAGTTATGCGAAGCGTGCTATAAAGCAGAGCAACAAGCAAAAAATGATGTAAAAAATAAAGAAAATGCAATATACAATATCGAACAAGGTTTGCCGCCGTTAAAAGGTACAAAAAAACAGATAGCTTGGGCAGAAACCATTCGTGCAGAGAAGATTAAGGAACTGAACGGTTATTTAACAAAAATCAGCGTACTTGAAATTCGTCAGGATTTAAAACCGTTAGAAATAGAACAAATCAATAAAGTTAAAAGACTCGCGCAGATATGGCGAGCGGAAGAATATGCGTCAGCATGGATTAATTTCAGTGATCAAGAAATAGGGCGCGTACTAAAATGCGTATTAAAAAATTGTATTCGTTTGTGTTAAAATAACCAAATTATTCATTACAGAGGAAAATCAATGAAAAAGTCAAAAATCACCGCCGTCGCATTAATGGTTTTAGCCGTTGTAGCTTGTAAAGAAGAGAGTAAACCAACTGAATCAGCCGTAGTTCAGCCGCAAGCGGTAGAGCAGGTTAAAACCACCGTTCAAACACAAGCGGTAGCACAGGTTGCTGAAACACCAGCTAAAGTAGAAAACACTATCGCACCATTATCACATCGCGATTTGGTGAAAAATGACTACACCGCATTAAGTGAATTGCGTGCAGCACGAGAAGGTGAGTTAACAAGCTTTTATCAACGTTTGAGTAATATTCAAGAAACCACCAAAGAAGAAGCTCGCGAAGAAATTACGAATTTGCGTAGCCTTATTCAACAAATGGAAGCAGATTTCAACAATTTACCGCTTCAAACCGATGAAGTGAAGCAATTCCGCAATGAAGTTTTGCAGGTGGTTAAGCTAACGAATGACGTATTAACTGGTACTGTTGAATTGATTTCTGATGAAGAAGCGGATCCTGATACCGTTCAGCATAAATTAAATGCCATTGGCAAACAAGCAGAAGAGCTGAATAAGCGGTCAGCTGAATTGGAAGAAACAGAAAATGCGTTGAAAACAAAATTTAATCTTTAATAAATAAGCCGTGATATATTCACGGCTTATTTGTTTTTAATGTAAAATTGACATAAATTTTAAATTAAAGTATAATTCAACTCATCAATTAACAATCAAGGTGTCAACTATGGCTGTCAAAAATCCCTATGATAAGGGCATGAAAAAAGGGTTGTTGTACGCCCAATCAAACCAAAGAAAGAACATTTTTAAACAAACCGTCATTAAGTATTTGATAGACAATTTTGATTTAGATAACATCTCTTCACGCCAAAAACAAATGGTGGCGGATAAATTTGAATTGTCAATCTCTACAATCAATGAATATATCCACAACATTGTTAAAACTAAACAAGTTGCCATTGATATACCTATCGATCCACGATTATTGAATAACGTTATTCAATCTGAAATCGCACTTACCTTTAATCAAGCTTTAAACTTAAAGCTGCCAATGAATGAATATCAATGCAATGATATTCCCGACGGCACTTATCTTGTCCGCTTGGATTTCAAAGTATTTGGCAAAGCACCAAACAGCATCAATCTTTTTGTGATCCATTGCGAAACACATCAAAAATACCGTTTTACACAATTTGCCTTTGAAGGTAAGTATTGCCCTAGATATGGTAATGTTGATTTTGCTGAAAGCTATTTAAACGGTCGTTTGCTTGAAATTAAGGTTTATCATAATCAAAAAGGTTTTGCAGTCATAAGTGAAGCCAGCTTTATCTGATTTCCATTCTTTAGGACGGAAAGGATTTAAATTAACTAACTAAACCAAATAAGGAAGTCTATGAGTACATCGCATAGCGAAAATGAGCCAAAAGAGCCTGAAAGAACAGTCTTTGTCAAAGAAAATGATACACCGTCACTAAAATCGTTTTGCGATAAAACGCCAAAAGATATGAAAATGGGATTACTGGCAATGGCTGGTGCAATGATTGTTATGTTCTTCACAGGGTACTCATTCAAAAATACACCCCATACTATAAATGAGCAATCTATTGATGTTCAGTTCTATAATACACTTAATGAGATTCATGAAGGTGTTGCAAAAGTTAGAACAATGAAAACAGATAGTTTTGATCCTGCCAGTTTCTACGACGATATGACTCGACGCTTAGGTGTGGCGCTAGAGCTGTACAGCAATGCTAAAAACATTAGAGCGGAATTGGTATCTAGCTGTATTCGGGAAGTTAATAAATCGACGATGGTAAGCGATGCAAAATCAGACCGCATCAAAGACTGTATTGCGTTAGGTCGCTAAGAGAATCAAAATGATAACAGAAAGTAAAACCAACGCCGAAGATAAAGATTTATGGGCGACACCGCTAAGACACTTCAACGGTATTCAGCGATATTTGCATACCCTTTATGAAGGCTTTAAAGATTTCACTTTAGACGGTTGTGCAATGCCGCATAATAAGAAAGTGGAACGATTCATCTCACCCGAACAAGATACCTTAGTCACCGATTGGGGTAGCGATGAATTTGTATGGGTAAATCCACCTTATTCAGATCCGCTTACCTTTATCAATCGCGCTATCGAAATGAGTCAAAAGAATTTCGTTGCAATGCTACTGCCAAGCGATACCTCTACGGCGTGGTTTCAACGCTGCGTAGAAGTGGCTGACAATATCATTTTCTTAACAGGAAAAGGTGCGCGCATCAAATTTATTCATAACGATGGAGTAGAGCGTAAGAAAAGTAATAATCCCAAAGGCTCAATTGTGGTGGTGTTCCAAAATATTTTACCTAAAACACCACACAAGACTTATTACGTTCCATTAAAAGAGATCGAAAATGAAGAATAAACAGGACATTCAAGAATCCTATTTTAAAGCTCAAATTGAACAAATAGCCATTTCACTTGCTAAACAGCGTTCCGACGAATTTACCGCGATGAAACCAAATGAATACATTGTATTGGAAGCCGATGTAACCAATCGTGCAGCAAAAATACGTGATTTCATTGTGGTAATGAAACACCCATCAAACCTATTTGTCGGTATGGCTTTTATTTCATTTAGAGATGACGACTTATCAATGATTGGTAAAGAGTATATTCACGATCATGTAGCAAGATTGGCTATTCAAGGTCATGCACAAGCACTAATTGAGCTTGATACTAATACTTTTAATGTGATCGGACGCGAATTTTTCGGAGAAAGAACAGTAAACTGATGAAACGAAAATGCAAAATCTGTGGTGATCGCTTTGAAACGCCGTATTTAAATTGTTGCTGGTGCAGCGATGATTGTTTAAAAGAGTACAAGCAGTTGCAGTATGAAAAGGCACGAGAGAAGGCAAAATCAAAACCTCAAAAACCAATTAAAGTCAGAGCAGCGATCAAATCCCAATCAGACAACAAAAGAGCCGTGTTAATGCGAGAATTAACGCGGCTATTTAACGCCTACATTCGCCGTCGCGATGAACACCAGCCTTGCATTTCTTGTGGCACAACGCAATCCGATGCGTGGCACGCAGGGCATTATAAAACCGCAAAGGCTTATCCTGAGTTACGCTTTGATGAAAACAACGTACATAAACAATGTTTTTATTGCAACGTGAATTTGAGCGGTAATATCGAAGGCTATCGCAAGGGTTTGTTACAGCGTATCGGAAAGGTCGCGCTTGACGAGCTGGAAAGCCATACACCGCAAGAGAAGCTATCGCTGGCGGAGATTAAAGAGCTTATAGCTCATTACGAAAACCAACAATAAAACGGATTTTGATATTGACTTTCTTGTTAAAATAGTTTATTATATTGTATGTAAATTAAACAAATAACAAAGGGATAAATTATGTCATGTCTTGATCGCCTGAATTTTATGTTACAACCGCGCAGAGGGTTTAAATTTGTAACCTTAAAGAAAGTGAAAGATACATTTGCTTTTCGCGGCGTTGGTTTCGATTTAGCTGTTGATGAAAGTATTACTGCGGTATTTGTTGGTGATAACAAAACTAAATCAATGGCACATCATGAGAGTAAAGAAAAGATCGAACGAGAACTTATTAAGCAAGGCTTTACTACCGTTTTATTTCTTGAGGGAAGTGACGATATTTCCTACTTCAAACGCTTTAAATCAACAAAAGAAGCCATTGAATATGCGGAAGAGTCATTATATGACCTCGAAGGTGAAGATTTCTTTATTTACAACTAATAGGAACATTTAGTTCGTAACTCTAACTAAGAATTTGCTGGGGTGGGGGTAAAAATGTTTGCAGATTTTAATCCATTAGATTGGCATTATTATCTAAAGTCAGGTAGTACATATAACTTACCTAAAGATGGAGCAAGATGTGCTGTTATCTTAGATGATGGTACAGTAAAAGCTAATCTATATTTTAATTTAGAAAGTGGTAATTTTGTGCATTATGGTACAGGTAGCATAACAAGTGCATCAGAAGTGTCAGAATACCTTGAATATTGATGATAAAGATCTATTCAAGGCACTGAGAAAACAAGGATATTAATCATTAAGTTTTGAAAATGAGTAGTGAAATGAAAAGAAAAACATATAAAGAACGGTGTAATTTTATTCTATCGCTTTTTAATAACCTACATATTTACTACCCTGTAACACCACGTTGTGATGCGGTTATCGAGGCTTATGCAAAATTTACAGGATTTAAAGTAGATAAACTGGGGCGTTGTAATCAACTAAGCAGAGATTTCACTAGAATGCACAAAGAGAAGCTCATTGTACGATCTACTTTCGGTAACGAGTGTTGCGCTGGAAATGGGAAACCAAAATGGAGTTATATTTATGATTTACCCGAAAACTAATATCACGACAAATGAAAGATTTTATTTTAAGTCTTAAACAAAGGAGATAAAAATGCTAAAGCACCCACGCTATATAAGAATCCCTGATAATAACGGTAATTTAACAAGAGTGCTTAAATTACATCGCTTTAATGATACGGACAAAGTATTCTATGTTGAACCAGCTTTTTGGCTTTTCAACGGCGAAATCGTACGAAAAGACGGACTTGTCGAAGGGGTAGATATTTACGGTGTGAACGGTTGTGGCTTTTTGCCATCGACTTTAACCGAATTTAAAGAGTATTGCCGAACACAATATCACAAATTCAAAGACGAAGAAGTGCTTATCAATCGCTATGCCGTAGATTTTTTAGGCGCGAAAGAACCACCCTACAATGACAAGAAGGTAACATCAACAAAATACTTCATATAATAGGAACAGTTATGGGATTAAGTATTATTTTTTTAAAGACAGATGAACAAGGTAATCCCATTAAGGATAAATGGGGTTACAACGAAGAAATTGAAACTGATGGCATCTTTAATGTTACTCACAATTTAAACAAGATGGCATCAGAAGGTCCTCACCCAATTTATCAGGCTTTGTGGCGACCAGAAGAAATAGGTTACACGCACGCGAATCAATTAGCGGCTGCAATTCGTCTTTATTTACAAGATTTTATTGCTAATCCAGCATTTTATCGGAAGTTTAACCCTGAAAACGGGTGGGGAAGCTATGAAGGCTTTCGTGAATTTTTACTGCGTGTATTGGATATGTGCGATAAATACCCTAATACGCCTTATGAGGTATCAGTATGACACTAATTAATAGATTTAAATTAGAAACCTGCATGGAAATGGGATTTCCTGTTTTGCTGAAAAACGGTTTAAAAGCTTACCTTGATTTCAAGGCTAATGACGATGGTTCGATTTGCGGAAAAGTTGTTGGCAAATGGAAAGATGAAGGCGCTGAAGCTGAACAAGTTGGCGATGGCGTTTGGAACTCAGATGGTTCAAGTTGTCTTTCAAAAGAGCATGATATTGTTAGACCATATTATATTGTGCAAGAAATATCTGATGCTTTTAATTCGACTAGACAAAATAAAATGATTTTACATTTTAGTTGGTTTTTTAGAGAGTTTTTGCCATTTATTGATGGTGAATTTACCATTGATTACCAACATGATGCCAAAGTGTTAGATTTTGTGGTTCAAAAAATACACGAAGAAATCAAGAGTGGTTATACAAGCGTAAAAAGTCTAACCTTAAACATCAACAACGTTGATGAAAAAGAACTAAACGCAAAAAACGATAGCCTGAAAATGAAATTGCTTGAACTTATTGAGTTTTCCAATAAGCAATCAAGCTTGGAGATTAACTTAAATTTCAACAAGAGTAAACAAGAGTTGGATTAAATAAAAACCTGCCATTTATTTGTTTAAACGTTCGTCATTTTGATTTAGTAAGCTTAATGATGAAGCATTACAAATTAACGTAAGCGTTACTTTTTTGATGGTATGGAACATGGTTTTTGGATTTATAAGATCCGAAGAGGAACATAATATGGAACGACAAAACAAAATTTCAATGCTGCGTATTGTAACAGAGCTTTTCTTTTGCTTTGGCATCATTAAACTTTGGGCTGCTGGCGGCTGGTTTATGCATATCATCGGCGCGTTATTTATTGCGTATTGCGTGAATGATATAGCAAAACACGTTTATTTTCTTGTACAAAATGTACGAGACTCATTGAAAAAATAAGGAAGCCAAAATGAGATTGGTAGTAACTGATGGTGTTGTGAGCAATATAATTGATGGGGCGGCATCAACAACCATTGCAATAGGAAAAGCCTCATTGTCCGCAGCTAAACATATTGGTAAAAAAGTTATTGATAACCCACAAATCAAACCAACCATTGATGAAACTGTATCAATCGCTAAAGAAGCAGGTGAAATTGCTAAGTTTGGTGTGAAATTAAGTGTCGTTGGTGTGGCGGCAACACAATTATCACCAGCTTTTGCATTGGCGTTTCTACCTGAAGCGATAGACTTAGTAACCCAAACTACAAAAAATTCAAAAGAGAACAAAAATGCGAAAAATAAATAGTAAGTTAACATTTTTTGCCTGTTCACTAATGGTGTTATTTTGGTTTTTGATAATGGCAGCTATTTTTGCGCCAGCATTCATTGACTATAAGATAGAGTTTGATTTTTATCGAAATATTATTTTTTATGGTTCGATAATTTGTGAATATTTAACTCTTGTAGGATTTGCATTTTATCACCGAAATAATACCGCATCGAAAAACTAAAATCAGGCATAATCAAATTAGGTATGCCCGAACTTGAATAATGGAGTAATTATGCCATCAAATTTGTGGTTCTTAGGATTTAGCGCCGACACATACAGAAAGGTGAAAAACGGTTCTGTATCTATTGATGGCTCGCAATTTTATAGCGAAGAACTAAAGCCATACAACAACCAATATGTAAAACTGGACCTAGATTTAAAGTTTAATACAAATGGTGAAGAAATCGGCATTTATTTTGATGATAAGCCTGAAATTTATATCAAAGCAAGAAAAAAATCGTAAAACACCTTTAAAATAAAGGCACAAGGATAAAAAATGAAGAAAATTCAAGCGAGCGATAATGATTTATTAATAGTGACTATATTGTTTTCACTTATTGGAAGTTTGTTATCTCTACCTTTTTATTTGTCTATATATGGGATCTCAACAGGGATTCTTACATATCTCAGTGGAGCAGTGCTTACTGCGTATGCCTTATATTTCAGTGTTATTACCTATAATTGTATTAAAGAAGGGGGGTATTCACTTTTAACAATTATTTTAGGGTGTCCTTTATTCTTGTTAGGTTGGGTTATTTTTGTAGTGGCATCATTGATTTATATATTTAAAATTACGCTATCAATAATTAAAAAAGACTCAAAAAATTTCACTATAAAACCGTAGTATATACGGAAAATAGAGTGGTTGAAACAATTCGTAAGCCAACATAAAATTGCCGTATCACAACCAATTTTAATAGGAGAAGTTTATGTTGGTATCATCTTTTTCAAAAGATGTTGAAACGATTACGGTTAAGTTTAATGTACCTAAATTCATTGCACATCACATAGGAACCTTTAAAGAGGGAGGGGGGTATATACTCGACGAGCGCATTGAAAATAACATTGATAATAAGGCATTTTTACATATCATTTCGACACATTACAAAAATAGCGCTTTTAGCTTTGTTCAAATGGAAAGCTATCACTTTCACAAACTTGGTGCAAAATCATCTCTTTACTTGAGAAATTCAACAGAATTGGTTGATAAATTTGATGAACTATTTGGCTGCGGTCGGAATTTTCAAGATATGTATGTGTTTGATGCAACCGATTCAAACACGGAACCTTCATTATTTGATGAAGCGGAACATACTTATCTATTCAGTACAGAATGGTTCGGCGGAGAATTGAAGCGCACAACACAAATTTCTA
>RBWB01581864.1_pt1 | contig 18522 bp, 24 predicted proteins | sample 2014201 | NCBI WGS metagenome assembly RBWB01 (sample SAMN10133834, study PRJNA383868) | Human oral metagenome, whole genome shotgun sequencing project. | isolation source: supragingival plaque isolated from 88 juvenile twins | host: Homo sapiens | place: Australia
GGGCGGTGTCTTGGAGAACCGTTCTCAATAAGCCCCATCTCGTTGAAAATGAAACAAAGATTCCCGGGGCGATTATTCGACCCGGGTAATATTTATTCGACTTCTTGTCGTCTCTCTCATCCGCTTGGCATGCCTCCAGTCTACCCTATCCACCGCTCCTACGCAACACCCCCTGTAAGGCCCCTTCATAAGCCTCCAGGTACCAACCACTGACCCGGGGGGTCGACACGTTCTGAGGGCAAATTTGACAACCTCTATCATCGCTCTCTAGCGATATTATCGATATATGCGGATATTGTTACTGCGCTGGAATTGGTAGACACACCGCGTCCACATAGTGAGATAGGCACCCTTTGTCTATACAAACACCCCTTGTTAACGTTAACATGCAGACTTTCGCATACTTTGCACTAGCAAACTGATCACTTTCTCTGCTCACTTTTTCACTAGCCGCCTAGTGAATTGTTTTTTCGCGCCGATTTACGGTACTTTTCAACTATACGCTTGTATAACAGCCATACATATGCAACCCCTCTTCAAAATAGGCGCTTTCAAATTGGGGGTAAATAGACAGTGTCTAATAACATTCAACTACTTTCAAGGCCCGCCTCATGTGGCCGGTGGTGATAATGGTTATCACTACCATGCGTCTCCTGCACCCCATTTATGTTATAGCGTCTTACTTAGCGTTACCTAACCCTTATTGAGAACACCCGTGTCAACCGCGACACGCCGATCAAAATTTTTTCTGGTTTTCTGTTGACATGTTCGGGGTGGTCTAGTAATCTTGTATTTGTCAGCGAGGGAAACCGAAAGACAGGAAGTCTCGAGGGAGTAACCGCTAAACGACTTGAATAGTGACAACTTAACAGAGGTGAATTTGATGATTAATTTGCATAAACCTAAACTATGTTCATCTAATCGAGGTTTCGTTTGTTTGGATATACTTTTAGACACATACACATACTATAATCATTACAAACTCGCCTATATGCTTAAGCCGCGAGTGAAAGAGTACATTAAGAAGTCTTTTTCTTATCTTGAATATTACCGTCTAACAGGTAAATTTTTAGTTAAAGACTTCCATGATGAGTATGATTTAAATCATTTGTTTAATAAGTATCTCGATCAGAGAGACGAATATACATTTTACAATGATTATAAATTAAGATTTAACAACAATAAAATAACCTACGGGAAAGACGATCACTATCGCATAATTAATAATTTCCAGTGCTATTGCTTAATGTTGGAGGAAATAGCTTATGACAAAATACTTTCTTGATGACTTCAATACGGCCGTAGCTTATATTGAATACTACTTCAATATCCGCAAGTTTTCTCGCAATGAAGAACACGAACTCATTGATTGCGGTCTTAATTTCGACAAAGCACTCGTAATATTACATAACGCTGTTACAGACTTTATTTATCTGGATACGGAACTCCCACTACAGCGTGTTATTTCTAAACCACAATTCATGAGGTTTCTGGTTAAACATAATTTCTACACTAACGAATTCTACTTCAACAATGTTACCGTTAACTACGTGCTCCAAAACGGAGCTCCGTATATCATAATCAACGATCACTTCCATAAGTCTGTTAGTTTTACAGTCCTCTATCTACTCACCCTTCTATATTTCATTACACCGGTATTCTGATGCAGTACTTTAAATCCCTTAAACCAGTTGCGTTCCTCAACAACAATCTCGCCGATCTGAAGCTCGACTGGAATTATTTCATTCTATACAAGCACGACATCATTCCTTTCGACTACTGCCCACCTAATGTTCGTGATCATTATCTTGACTTCAAGAATGCTTATACGATGTTTTCTAAGCAGAAGTTCCGCGATGTAGATAGGTTTATGCTCGCCTATGATGGTTCTCACAAGACTGGCAATATTATCTATAACGCCGGAAGAGTGGTAGAATTCTGCCCAATTCCATCGCTAAAAGTAATTATGGCTGATGATTCTTACGTCATGCTTGTACGAGGGAAGTTTTATAACATCACCTTTAACGATATTCTCCTTATGTCTGGTATTTATTCTCAGGAGCAGATTCTTGCACTACAGTCGAAGAATTTTGAGTGAGATTCAAGAAAAACATAATCTCTGTCAGGAATATGGTATACGCCACAAGTTTTGGCCCACTATTTCTCACAATGGTGTTAATGGCGGGCTTGATTATGAGCTTTCGCCTAATACGTGGTTGTCTATTGATCTTCAATCAATTGGTGATAAAACAACTTTTGTTGAGCAATCTATGAAGCGTGGCACGCCTTATCTTCACTTTGATGAAGTCGCGTCTCTTATTGATATTAACCTTTTACCGCTTTCAGTACTGGAGGCCTACGGCCATGACGAAAGGTAAATTGCAGGATTGTTTTCAAGTTATAAATTATTGCAACACTCACTCTATCGCAATTCGTCTTTCCTTCAAAGTTTATAATTCCTATTATAAAGCAAACTTGAAATATCGTATTGGCGACGTCGTCGTCAAAATTAATATAGTAACACATAAATTATACATACGAGAGAAAAATTGTATACGCTTCATTAAATGCGATATTAATAAACTCACTCGATATCTCCCTCCTAACGCCATACCTGCTTTCATAAGAAAGGCGTATAATGTTTAATTGGTTTGACGCTGATGAATTTTACGAGCAATGCTTTGAAAATAACATCGACGTAACTGTCTCTTACCACATCTATTCTATCGATGACCGCAATCTAACGCTTCATTATACTGTTGAAGGAGATTATTATTATTACCTGAGTTACGATAAAGGCGAAATTGTTATCCGCAAACTGCACAAGCGCAAGCCCTTTGCGCAAGCTATTTCCCTTGAAGAGCTTGCCGAAGTAGTTTCTTGGAAGGGTATTCCTTCCGTTTTCAAGTACGAACAACCAACACTGATTTAAGGAGTACATAATGTTGTCACGCGAAGAAATTCTACCGTTTGAAAGCTTCTTTATCTCAAAGAAAGATTATCTCAACAAAGTAGTTGTAGTTACCGACTACGCGGAATATACTGATTTTGTGCAGTACCCCGGTAACAACAAGAAAACTAAAGTTAACAAACTTGTTTTCTTGACTGAAGGCGGAGCGACGGTTACTACTACTAGTTCAGTAATCCATAAGCAGTTTACCGAGTACCTTGATGAATGCACTAACGATGAACTAGAAGCATTCCCTGTCCGCTGCATGATCACTGAGGTTGAAGCAAAGTCTGGCAATAGGTACATGTCAGCTAAGTTTAGGAAGTAGAAAGGAGGAAGGCGCGTAACAGTTCTGTTGCGCGCCTTTCTATTATGGCTAAGAATGATCTAATTAACGATATTTTGCGTTATCAGAGAAACGCTGAGCGCAAGCTTCTTCGTTTTAAGCAGCAGGGTGTTTCGCAGCGTAAATTTGTTAAACCTGATATTTTACCAGCAGCGAAGCTTAAGACTTTAAATATGACCCAACTTAAGAAACATGCTGAGGGGTTGAAGTCTTTTAATTCTGTTTCTAATAACTTTGTGCAACTTGCCAACGGTAAACACGTTCACAGGTCTAAGTGGGCTGAGTACAAGAAAGCTGAGAGACTTCGTAATGATCGAATAAAGCATATGAATCAGCGCCTCAAGAAGGTTGCTTCTTCTAACCCTGCGTTCAAGTCTCTTGCAGAGGAACGCGACCTACTTGTTGTTAAACACCCTGTTAAGGGACTTCCGTCGCCAGTGGGGTATTACGAGTTCCGCAGAAGCCCGAAGCAGGTGAATAGCGAGGACGCTCTTGAAAAACTTACCAAGGCTTACAAATTCGAAGCTAGCGCTGAAGGGCGTAAAAAGAAAGCGGCTAGTTTTCGATCGAGTATTGAGGGTATGATTCAAATGGTTGCTCCTGAGCTCATGAATGTTGTTCAAGATTTATCTGATGATCAGGTTATTGCTTTGTGGTCTTTGGATCCGAATTTTGCGCGGGCGTTGAAGATGAATTATGATATTGTTATGGAATGGCTGAGCGGCGGTGAGGAAGCGGTTATTGAGGCTTATAATACTGAGGCGTTTCGCCAGAATGTTCCTGATATTGTTCGTCAATTAGATTGGGTTCAAAGTGCGTTCCCGAAAAATAAATCTGGAAGAAAAACAAGTAAAAGAAAAACTAAGCGCCGTCGCTGATTTTGAAACTACTACTGATCCGGAGGACTGCCGTGTTTGGGCTTGGGGTATTGTCCCTGTTAAAGCAGATTGTTGCAAGGATGATATGGCTTATGGTGTGGACATTAAGTCTTTTATTTCATATGTTGAAGGTACTAATTACGAGGAAATAAATTTCCATAATCTAGCTTTCGATGGTGACTTTATTATCTCCCACCTACTCAACAACGGTTATAAAGTAAACCAAGATGAAGCGCTTCTTCCAAAGCAGTTCTCTACTCTAATTTCTAATATGGGGCAATACTATTCGCTGAAAGTTAAATTCCCGTGTGGGAAACTTATCACCTTCATCGATAGCCTCAAGAAGCTCAACATGAGTGTGGCTAATATAGCTAAATCATTTAATCTCTCTTTGAACAAGCTGGAGATAGATTACCACGAGAACAGAGAAATAGGCCACAAGCTTACTGATGAGGAAGTAGATTATCTAGCTAACGATGTCATTATCGTCTCCCAAGCGCTTGCGCAGGTGTATGCGGAAGGCGATACAAAGATGACCATCGGGTCGGATAGTCTCGAGAACTACAAGAAGATGAGGAAGGAGTTCGATACCCTCTATCCTATTCTTCCTCTAGAGCTAGATGATCAAATTCGGTGGGCGTACCGTGGTGGCTGGACGTATTTGAAGAAAGGCCGGGAGCAACAGATATGGTCTAATGGTAGTGTGTATGACATTAATTCACTATATCCTTCTGTCATGATGTACAATAAACTACCATATGGAAATCCCATTTTGTTTGAGGGTAAACCAGATAAAGACATGCTGTTTATTGTTTCTATAACATTCACGGCACATCTTAAAGAAGGTCATCTTCCTTGCATCCAAATTAAAGGCCACGCTCTGTTCCTGGGTACGGAATATCTTGAGCATATACCGGAACCGGAAACGATGTCTGTCACTAGTGTTGATCTTGAATTGTGGCAGAAGCACTATGATATGAATATTCTTTCATGGAATGGCGGTTTCTACTTCCATTCAGCTACAGGATATTTCGACGACTACATCAATCACTATATGGCGATTAAAGAAAAAGCCACTGGCGGCAAGCGACTTCTCGCCAAACTTCATCTTAATTCCCTATACGGTAAATTTGCTAGCAGGCCGCGCATGATTGGTAAATATCCTACGCTAACAGAAGAAGGAGTAATTAAGCTTCTAGACGGGAAAGAGGAAGTTAAAGAACCAATCTATACCCCGCTTTCCGTATTCATTACAGCCTATGCCAGGTTAAAGACAATCACAATCGCTCAGAATAATTACGACCGCTTCATCTATGCCGACACGGATTCTCATCATATTTTGGGTGAACCGGTAAATTATTCAATGGAAATTCATCCAACTAAACTCGGCGCGAGTAAGCGAGAATACGGGTTCCGGTATGGACTGTATTGGAGGTCTAAAGCTTATATCGATCTAACAGAGGATAACAAGTATGAAGTTCATATCGCGGGGCTTCCAAAGTATATCGCCAATGATCTTAAATTCGACGACTTTTACCCGGGCAATGTAATCCAAGGGAAGTTGCGCGCTAAGCGCGTCAAGGGTGGAACAGTTCTTGTTGACACACCATACGAACTTAAACTATGATGATCTTGTTGCCGGTAGGTGGCTATAGCAGGGTGTCGGACCTGATAAGTCTCCTGTATAGTGAGAGTGTGACAACTCCCCTACCGGCACGCTGAAAGGATATAATGAGTGATGAAGTAGCCTCAAAGACTGAGGAAAAGAAAGAAGATACTTCAGCCAAGGCTGAGTATGCTAAGAATTTCATGAAGATGATGGAGGAATTTCGTTCTGAAATTTCTTCTTTGCGAACTGAATTTGAGTCAGTGCGCGAAGCATTTAATAGCCAGCTCCCCACCGCTCCTGAAAAAGAAGAGGAAGCTACGGACCTGGCCGATGAAGAATTTTTCGCTATGTTGAGGGGTGAATGATGCCTGATAAGCTGACTAAAGACTATAACCGCCTGTATCTTGACTACGTTCGTCGCCATGCGTCGATTGACTACCAGTCTCGTATTCCGGACGTGAACAAGGCCAATATGGCTCAGATCGGCTCCAAGATTATGAACTATGAGCCGGCATACAACGAGTTCCTTGACGCCCTGGTCAACGTGATCGCAGAACAGAAGGTGCGCGGAGTTATCTGGAACAACCCGCTGAAGGAGTTCAAGCGTGGCGAATTGGCTATTGGCGGCACCATCAGTGAAATTTATGTAGATATCATTGACGGCCAGCCGTGGAAGCAGGATGTTGACTACGAGTCGATGTTTGCCCGTCGCCTTCCCCGCGTGGAAGAGTCGTTCTACAGCACTAACCGTCAGCAGTTCTATCCCATCAGCATTAGTGATGCGGTAGTTCGGCGGGCTTTCTTGAAGCCTAACGGTCTTGATTCTCTGATCTCGGCGTTTATGTCTTCTCCGCTGTCGGCGGATGAGCAGGATGAGTTCCTGTCTACGATGAACCTGTTCCGCGAGCATGAGAATGAGCATGGGTTCTACAAGATCAAGATTCCGGATATTACGTCGTTGGCAGCCCCCGAGGCTAATGTTAAGGCGGCATTGAAAGCATTCAAGGCGGCTGCGTCCACGCTTGGCTTCCTGAATCGTAAGTTCAATGTGTTGAAGGTTGCTAATCATTCTAAGATTAGTGATCTTCACCTGTTCCTCACACCAGAAGCCCGTGCTAATATCGATATCGAAGCTCTGGCCTACATGTTCCACATCGACAAGGCCGAGATTCCCTTCCGAGTCCATGAGGGTATGCAGGAGCACTTCAATATCCCCGGCTTCCAGGCAGCTCTGGTTGACAAGAACTTCTTCGTTATCGCAGATACCCTGATCCGCAACGGTAAAATCCGCAACGAATTCGGTCTGTACGAAAACCGTGTATTCCATCACCACCAGATCTTCGGCACTTCTCTATTCGCCAACGCGATCCTGTTTACTTCTAACGAAGTTACTCCTGAGACGAATATGAAGCGGAGTAGCGTTACAGGCCTGGGGGAGACCTTGACTATTACGGATCCCGAAACTGGCAATGCTGTTACTGAGGTTCTCAAGGGTCACATCTATCAGCTGTCCGCAGAAATTTTGGTTGATGATCCCAAGCTTTTTGGTAATCACGGCATTATTTGGTCTATGAGTCCGTCGTCTAGCAACCGTACTTACGTTACGGAGGACGGCGTGTTGCATGTTGGGCGTAATGAGAACTGGGCTGATCTTGGGGTTGACGCTAAGGTTGAGGATGCGCGTTCTATTACTAAGCATTATGGGATTAAGGTGAAGCAGTCCTGATGTTGATGGCGCGTAAGAATGGCACTTCTGGTGTTGGAGCGGCTCATGCGGCCGTGTGGGCGCTTGTTGGCCATCTAGATAAGGTTCTTCCTTCGACTTTCTGGTTTGGACAGGGGAAGGGTGAACCTAACTATGATGCCAACGGTAAGGACAGGAACTATGAGCATAGCTCAGGTTACGCCTTGGACGTGATGGTCACCGACCTTGGGGCTTCTCCCTCTAAGATCGAGTTGGCTAACGCATTGAAGCTGTGTGCTTGGGCTCAGAAGAACGCTTCTGCTATTGGCCTGAAGTGGATTATTTTCTCGCCCTACCAGGATGGCTACGCGTATTCATGGAATCCTAGCCGTGGCACGTGGAAGCGGCTTTATTCCGGTTACGGTAATAAGTCTGCGGCCCATATGGACCATGTTCACTTTTACCTCCGAGGGTCTAGTTTTGGGGTTATTGACGACTCCCCTCTTCAGTCGTCTGTTGAAAGGAATGTTGAAGATATGACTGTTCAGGAACTTCACAAGGAGTTGAACGATAATCCTATGATGAGTCTTATCGCTTCCCGTATTGGTATGGTTGCTACCGCTTTGGATAAGGTTGTTAAACAACTTGATGTTGTGAGCGAGAAACTCAGCAAGTAGGTTAATAATGAGTCCTATCGTTACTGAAGGGCTCCTTATAGCAATCCTCACTCTGATGGGGGCAGTGCTTACACAGCTTCTCATCAGAGTGGGGAATCTTGAAAAGAAACTCGAACACGAGCAATCAAGGCTTAAAATTCTATGGGGTGCCTTCAGAAAACTAATAGATATGTATTACCGATATAGGAAACCTGAAGCGCCTGATCCGCCAGAATTACACGAAATATTTGAGGACGAATAAATGATCGAACTAGCAACTGTTGGCTCCGTAGTGGCAGCAGTTAACCTCGCTAAGCAAGCTGGACTTCCTAAGGCCCTTAATGGCGTATTGGCGATTATTCTCGGTATCGCTTTTACTCTTCTTGTAGACGGTATCGGCAATGTGTCAGCCAGTATCGCTAAGGGCATTGTCCTAGGGCTTGGTGCTAGCGGAGCCCATGACCTCACCACAGGGAAACCTGATAATATTGCTGCATGAGTAGCTACATAACTGACGTACCCGCAGAAGTCTCTTCTGCGGGTACGTCTTTTTCTTTTGACGTATGGACTCCGGGCACGGTTGTTACTTTATGCAATGTGCCGTGGGATGCGCAGTATAATAATATTGTTGATTTTCCTGACACTAAGTCTTTGATCGATTATCTGTCCATCAGCCCGGGACCGAAGATTAAATTTGACCGACTGTCTTACGTGCGGCCTGAACAAGATATTCATCTTAACATTGGTGTTGCACAAGCGTATAAATACAATTACATCCACGTCTACAACCCAGTCACACATTCTGACACACCTAATGATTTTTTCTACTTCATCAAAGGTGTACAACACATAGCTCCAAACACCACAGCTTTCCATCTTCAAATCGATATATGGAATAGCTTCCGCTGGGGGATGAAATTCGGTCGTTGCTATGTTGAGCGATCGCATTATGCTTTTGCGGTTTCCAATGCGGGACAGCCCAATATGCTAAAGAACCTTTTGGTTCCTGAAGGGCTCGATTGTGGTGCCGATATGGTTGAATCTAATTTTATTAGAAAAAAGATTAAGCAACCGGGCGAAGTTACCGATCTTGCGATAGTTTTTATATCAAGCGCAGACCTATCTACTGACCCCGGTTCAATTGAATCTCCCAATCTTTCCACAAGCCCAGGCACAAAAGTACAATTGTATAATAATACCCGCGACGGTAGTGGTAGAGAGTTTACTAATGTTGTCATAGGCGCTGACATATGGGGTTGCTCTGTTGAATCCTTTGCTGATGTTATGACTGCGTTGAAGCGTGTGCCGTGGGCTTCTAAATCTATTTATGGTGCTTATCTTGTGCCGGCTTATCGAAATATTAGGGGAGTGACTCCTGAAAAGTTTCTTGGCCATAATCCTAATGTTGGTAAATTGTATGAAGGAACTTGTATTTATTATGAAGATATTGTAAAAGACCTCACGTCGGAGCTTATGTCTCATATACCAGATCGCTATAAGAGGTTGATGAAGTTTGCTACGTATCCGTATTCAGCTATTGAGTTGACTACATATACTGGCACCCCTATTATTTTGAAGCCGGAACTTTTTAATGCTAATAGGTATGCTGTAGCGATTAATATTAGTGTTGTACCTCCTAGCCCGAGAGTGGTTATTTATCCTTTGGATTATGGCAACCGGGGCCAAAATAGAAATACCTATAATGGTTTCTATCTTGATTCATGCACCATGGTGATGAACTTCCCCTCGCTACCTATCACTAATGATTCATACACCGATTATCTTGCTAGCAACCATAATTCAATTGCGTTCCAGCATCAGTCGGCTGATTGGGCTCAGCAGCGAGCGTTGATGGGCGCTAATACCGCTTTTAGTAATTCTATGTTGGGTATTGATGCTAATAATCAGCGCACGAATACTCAGATTCATACGAATACTATGCAGGCTGGGCTTGCCTCCGAGACGGCTAATTATAAGGCGATTCAAAATGGTATTAATGCAGGCGTTAATGGTATTGCCTCTATGGCTGGCGGTAATATACTTGGGGGCGCACTTTCTGGAGTAATGGGTGTAGGTAATGCTATTGCTGATAATGCTATTCAGCAAAACCAGATTAGCGGGAATCTTGGGATACAGAATTATTCTGCTTCTGCTAATAATAATATTACTAACAATCTTTCTCGCGGGATAGCCGACGCCAACCTCGCGCTAGCAAAAGCAACCGCGGCTGGCGATCATGCAAACACCATTGCTGGAATTAACGCCAAAGTACAAGACGCAAAAATGCTGCAACCCTCTGTATCGGGCCAACTTGGCGGCGACTTCCTCACTATTTGTCTTGAGCAAGGCATGACGGTGAACTTCCGATTCAAGAGGGTTGATGATTCAGCCGTGGAGCGATTGGGGGAATATTGGCTGCGTTACGGTTATGCTCTTAACCGTTATGTGAACATTAAAAATATTAACCCGATGACTAATTTCACATATTGGAAGCTTGCCGATGTTACTATAAAGACTCTTTATTGCCCTGAGGTGTATAAGCAAGCTATTATGGGTATATTCCTTAAAGGAACAACTGTGTGGCGCAAACCGGAATTTATTAATGATCTTGATATTGCTGAAAATGAAATAGTAGGCGGGATAGGTAGTGTTGTTCTATGAGTAATTTTGGCGACCTTCATCAAGTGATGGCTAACCCGAGGGATACCCTGGCAAAATTTGTGCCACGGAAAGCTGCATCACTAGATACTATCCGTATTAATATGTATCTAGGGAAAATAATGGAATGGGCGATAACGCGTTTTACGTGGAACAACCTTCCAGATACTATTGACGCGAGGTATATCGAGTCCACTCTGAATACTGCCGGTATGTGTATTTTCTATTATGATGCTCGTTACGGTAAGCACTTGTGTGTTGCTGCTAATCCTATTGGCGATTATGACGTTTATGGCAACAGTTATAAATACCAAACTGAAAGCTATGGTAAATACTACGGTCTAACTATTGACGCCGAAGACTGTGTACCTATATGGCACAATCTTGCACATATGCATGACCAACTAATATATCTCGATTACGCAACTCGCCTTTCGGATATTGAACAGACTTTGGATATTACTGCGAAAAATATGCGCAACCCGAGGATTGTTTCCTGCCCGCCAGGGCAGCGGCAAACCTACGATAATGTTTTGCGTGATATTGAGCGCGGGGCTCCTGTTATTTATGGAGGCGAAGCTCTACTTCAAAACGATGAAATTAAAGTGCTTGACCTTACAGTTAACCCCGCCTATCTAGAACATTTGCGTGATGAACGCGACTCCATCTGGAGAGACTGTCTTACATTCCTTGGCATTAACTCAACCAATGAGACCAAGGCTGAGCGTATGATTAGTGATGAGGCGGGCGCGCGTGATGGACAGCTTGCTATTGCTAGGGCGAGTATGTGGAAGTCACGAGATATGGCGTGTAGGCAAATTAATGATAAATTCGGGTTGGATATTTCAGTTGAGTGGTCTTTTGAGGAAGAAGTTCTTCCAGATATTGAGGAAGTGAATAATGGCGAAATATACGATGGAGCTTCGGGACGCTCTGAAATACGCGAAGACTCTGGAGGTGAAAACAGGGCTTGAGGATTACCCTATTTTCGCGGAAGAATACCGTGAAACACTGAATAAGAAAATTATTGATCATTATTATTTTGAAGAGATAGGTTTTGAAACCGCAGATATGTTCTTCTATGCGCTAGGGGAACGTATGCGGCTTATCATGCCCATGATGAACAAGGCCTATCTTGCAATCAATAATGCTCAAGACATTTTCCGCACCTATGAAACCAACAATACGAGCAGCGGCAATACGGAAACAAGCGGAACGCAATCTGCAAACGTTAAAGGAACTGGAACGGCTTCTTCGCGTAATGTGAACTCTTCTTTTCCGCAGCAAATGTTGAGTGTTAACGGTGATTATGCGACGGCTGCAACGGATAGTAATTCTAAAACTGGTAATACGTCAACCACGTCCTCTAGCAGCGGCACAAACACAACAAGTGGTAGTACGGCTTCTAGTTACGGGCGCAGCGGTTCTATTGCATCGCTGCTTGGCGAGTACCTTGAGTCGTATATGAATATCGACCAGCATATAGTAATGTCGTTGAATGATCTTTTTATGCAGGTATGGAGCAGTGGTGAAAGCCTAACTCCCGATGATAGTATGTTTTATTATGCACCATATTTTGGAGGTTATTGGGTATGAGTGAGCCGGTACTGCCCCTTATGGGTGAGTGGGGGCCGTTTAATAGTGTTACTCCTTTCACTAAGGTAGATAATTATACTTATCTTGAGATACTGCATCAGCTGAAAAACAAAATTAACGAATTTATCACGTATGCAGGTACGCAGGATAAAAAAATTATCGAGTTCCGTGACCGTGTATCTAAGCAGATTGACGAATTCACTAACAAGTTTGTACATCATACTGTGAGCGACGTTAACGGGGTCATTCATTTTGCTATGATGAACGGCCCAGAATTGTTGATGTATGATAAAGCGTACATCGATACGCTGTCTGCTAGCATTGACAATAACATCACGCAGACAGATAACAAACTTCGCGAGAAACTGACTAATGATCTTAAAGAGTTGAATGATACTCTTAGGTTGTTTATTGCTGATGAGAAAAACAAACTCAAACTACAACTTGATACAGATATTAACCGTGTTGAAACCCTCGCTAATTCAAAAGCAAATCGCTACTATCACGTTGTCACCGACTATGGTGCAAAGGGCGATGGAGCTACGGACGATACTGACGCTATCAAACGAACAATTACTGCTGCTGGCAAGGGTGGCCATATCTACTTCCCTCATGGAATCTTTAAAGTAACTACCGAGCTCGAATTCTTGCCCGATCAGCGCGTTGACGGTGCGACTGCATCATGGGGTGATAACTCGCCGAATTCTGCCATATTCTTTGATATTAGGGACGGCAATGGTATTAGCTGCAAGTATGGTAATACTTTTACTAACCTGCGTATTGATGGGCCCGGTCCTTCCCGCACTAATTGCATCGGTCTTAATTGTGCTAATTATGTTACAGTAAGGGATTGCAGTTTCTATGGTTGGTATACTGCAAATAAATTCAAGCAAAACTGGTATACTGAAGTAGAGAGGGTGAAATACCAAGGTAACCGACTTGCAATTGACGCAGAATACTGCTACAACCTCACCATCAAATCGCCGCACATCATTGCAGACGAAGGATCAAAATCTTACAAATATGGGATCAAAGCCACCGACGCAACGATGATGACCATACATGGAGGTTCCATCGAGTCCTACGAGATAGGCATCGAGATGGGGTTGGGTGTATCAGTGGCTTGCTTTGGTGTATACTTCGAAACCGATAAAGAAGGGCGTGCAGACAACCGTCGCGGAGTCATCTTCTCATCACCTAAGAGCAATCTGCTCATGATGGGGTGCCAGGTATACCTCACCAACCATAAGAGTTTTATTGATGCAACCAATCAAACCTGCGGTGAAACCATTACACTCATCGGCAACAAATACAAAGCAGGTGCAAACGGTACTGTATCTGCTGGTTATGTTATCGATTGCCATGAAAACAACACAGGATTTTTGAAAATTAACTCCATTGGAGACAACAATTCGCAAAGTGACCACAATATCTACAAATACCGGCGAGAAAACGTGCCTGCGGGCTCGCTGATAAGTGACCCGTCGCACTTCTTCCCATACCGCGGCGGTTGGGAAGGCCTGCGCGCAGGTAAATTCGTGGTGGCTCCGGCAGAAGGAGCCATCGTAACCGGCGCTGGAACTAATCTTCCATCGTTTGGTGAGGGGATGAATCATCCAGTTGGTGTCCTTTTCTGGCATACCGGTAAGAATAAGCTAGTGGTGTTTAACGGAACTGATTGGGTAGATGTGAACGGAGGTTCAATCTAAATGAGTTGGGGATCCGGGGATATGATGGTGCTGATTAGATGCATAGGTACCGTTGAATCGGATATGAACTATGGTGTTGTATTCTTGCAAGACCCGATCACCATTGGTTTTATGCAATGGTACGGTACCAGGGCTGGGAAAATTCTTGAAAAAATCAAGCCTGCCGTTGGAACTGCTATATGGGCCAAAATGCCATCCCGTATAGCAAGCCGTGTCGGTCGTATCCCCGGATCCGATAGCTCATGGAATAGTTTCTGGGTGCGCCGAGAAGAAGTGCCAGGCATCAAGGCCGTCATGACCTCAGCACAAGCCAAGGCAGTGCAGAACAAACAAGCAGTCGATGACATGGAGGCCTATCACCAGCAAGCACTGAAACGCGGACTGGACAGGGCAAAGAACCCCAAAGTGTTTATCTTTTGGTGCACAATCTTCCACCAATACCCTGTAGGCGCCGATCGCGTTATCAAAGCAGTTGGACCTAACGCATCACTACAGGCGATGTATAATAACACGATTCATCAGCCATGGCTAAGGAAATACAAAAGCCGGTACGACAAGGCTATGGCCGTCATCAACAAATACGACACAAGCCCACTTCCGGGAATAGCCGGTAGCGGCAACGCTAGTGGAAGCGTAGAAGTCGACCCACCGCCCGCAGGGGATAATTCAAGCTCTGGAAGTAATGATGATGATTCACAAGGAAATATCAACATTAAATTTCTAGAAGAAATAAATGGTGAACGCTACCTCGTCTACAGCGACAACAGTCGCGACGTCCTCGTCAAAGGAAACGGCGGAATATGGACCATCAAGGGCGGAAAACACTCCGGAAAAGTACCAGGCGACGACGATGACGACGATAACCAAGGCGGAGGCGGCGGAGGCGGCGGCGGCGGAGGCGGAGGCGGCGGCGGAGGCGGCGGAGGCGGAGGCGGCGCCCACCTACCCCTAGCCAAAGGAACATACACCCTCGGCCCACCATGGGGTGCCACCGGCTCCTGGGCCCGCTACCACACCGGCCAAGACTTCCGATGCAGCTCCGGCACCCCTCTGTACGCTGTGCAGGACGGCACCGTCGTATCCGACTCCGCCGGCGGTTGGGCAGGCATCCACGTCTCCATCAAATACGAAAGCGGCGCAAGCTCCATGTACTGCCACATGAGCTCGAAAGCCGTCAAGGTAGGGGACAAGGTCAAGGCCGGTCAGGTCATAGGGAAGAGCGGAAATACGGGACGCTCGTTCGGGCCGCACTGCCACTTTGAGTACTACCCGCCAGGGATTACTGCTGGAAATATTTATTCCAGTAAGAATCCTATCCCGTGGTTGAAGAGTTTGGGGTTGAACCCGTGAGTATGTATTATTCTTTTGATGACATATTGAGTCGCAATGGTGTTTTTAATTTCATTATTGGTGGCCGCGGCATTGGCAAAACGTACGGTGCTAAGAAAATAGCTATCGACACGTATCTGGAAACAGGGAAGCAATTTATATATCTTAGACGATATAAGTCGGAGCTACGTACAGCTAAAACGTTCTTTGATGACCTTGCGCATCTATATCCAGGTTATTCTTTTAGAGTTAATGGCCGTATCTTTCAAATGAAGGAAAGTGATGACCCTAATGATAAAGAATACCCTTGGCATGATATGGGGTATTTGAGGTCGCTTTCTACAGCGCAGACTGAGAAGTCTACTGTTTATAATAAAGTTAAATGGATTATCTTTGATGAGATAATATTGGAGAAGGGGCCGACAAACTATCTACCGATGGAATATGAAGCGTTTATTAACTTCTATTTCACAGTGGATAGGGGTAATGATAGAGTTACCTGTCTTTTGCTTTCTAACGCCGTTTCTATCAATAACCCTTATTTTCTTGCTGAGGGAATTAATGATGATAGGGAGTGGTGCAAGAGGAAAAAGGGTTTCATTATTGTACACTTCCCTAAGAGTGAAGAATTTAGAGAGCATATAAATAAAACTCGTTTTGGACAGTTTATTTCTAATTCTGCTTATTCTGATTACGCAGTTAATAACCAGTTTGCTGATAATCAAACTGATCTTGTTGAAGATAAACCTACTAATGCAAGTTATAAATACAGTCTTTTGATGAATAATATCAATCTATCTGTATGGACTGTTAATAGACCTGACGGGTTGTATTATTATGTTCAAAAGAAACAACCAAAGAATAAAGTACAGTTCACAACTGATCTTGAAAACGTCAATAACGAATGTGTATACCTGGAGCGTAATTCTTCAATCCTTCAAGGATTCCGAGGCGCTTACAACCGAGGACGGATGCGGTTCGATAGCCCGCCAACACGCCTAGCGGCTATACAGGCGTATAAGCGTTGACAGGGCGTGTCATGTCTGGTAGTGTACATACTGGGGGAGTGTGGGCACCTTTCCAAAGCTCTGGGTAATGAAATAACCCCTTCCGAAATAGGGTTCGGAAGGGGTTAATTCACATTACTCACTCAGCCAGGGAAGCCTCACGAAGAGAATACACCTTGGCAACAAGCTTCGGGTCAGCGCCGCCCTCAACATCAGCCCTGGCGGCCTCCTGAGCGGCCTCACGCGCCTCCTTGTAAGCGGCCTTAGCGCGATCCCAAGCGGCAACTGCCTCGAGGTTGAACTCCATTTTCTTTCCTTTCTCTAGGTGTGTGAACTAGACTATCACACAAACTCATCCCACTCAACCAGGTTCAGCAAAATAGCCGTACGAACCGGATCGATGTCCTTGAAGTTTCCATCAACCGACAAGCTAGCGCCGGTGTTGTCAACATGAAGAACTGCGTCATCAATGAACCTCACCTTGACGCCAGCCACATCGTGGGTAACCCCAAGATGACGGAAGATCTCATCAGCATAACGGATAGGAGACTCAGCCACCGTGTCGACAACAGCCTGCACGTCCTCGTAAGAACCATCGACAATCTCAGCGGTGATCGCCTTGCGAAGAGCTGCGACCCAAGTCGGGTGCCCGAACAACTTCTTGTCTGCCAGGTTGATCATTTTGAAACTCCGTTTCCGTTGTCGTATGCGTCAATGATAACGCGTGCTTCATCGTTGGTCAACTCGTGGACCGTGTTTTCCAACACGAGGGTGAATTCGCCATCATCGAAGAGGATCTTCACATTGCCTAGGGTAAAAATTACCTCAACAGGGAAGTCACCGAAGTCCTCAAGCCACTGCCAACCCTCAGAGTAGCCCTTGATGGCAGTCATGATGTCTGACGACGGGGTAAGCCCCTCCGTGTAGCTTTCAAGAATGAGAACGGCGATACGGAACACCAGTTTGTCTTTCATGATCACTCCATTCCAAAGTGGTAGTTGATGAGGAACGCAGCTTCATCATCGTTGAGTCGGTAGAAGAAACCAGTCTCTTTTTCGATGAGCAGCGGTTTCTTGCAGCAGTGACATACGTCAACACTGAACTCACCGAGGTCGAAGGTAGTGACAGAAGCATGAGGTTCGCCTATGAACCAATCAGTCACGTCAGAACACCCCTCAATGTAGCGCATGTAACGCTTGTTCGTTGAGTACGTGGTGACTGACTGAATGATGTCTTGTGCAATTTCTTCAAGTGCGATGTCGGTAGGCATTTGCTCTTTCCTGTCTTTCGGTTTCCCTCGCTGACAAATACAAGATTACTAGACCACCCCGAACATGTCAACAGAAAACCAGAAAAAATTTTGATCGGCGTGTCGCGGTTGACACGGGTGTTCTCAATAAGGGTTAGGTAACGCTAAGTAAGACGCTATAACATAAATGGGGTGCAGGAGACGCATGGTAGTGATAACCATTATCACCACCGGCCACATGAGGCGGGCCTTGAAAGTAGTTGAATGTTATTAGACACTGTCTATTTACCCCCAATTTGAAAGCGCCTATTTTGAAGAGGGGTTGCATATGTATGGCTGTTATACAAGCGTATAGTTGAAAAGTACCGTAAATCGGCGCGAAAAAACAATTCACTAGGCGGCTAGTGAAAAAGTGAGCAGAGAAAGTGATCAGTTTGCTAGTGCAAAGTATGCGAAAGTCTGCATGTTAACGTTAACAAGGGGTGTTTGTATAGACAAAGGGTGCCTATCTCACTATGTGGACGCGGTGTGTCTACCAATTCCAGCGCAGTAACAATATCCGCATATATCGATAATATCGCTAGAGAGCGATGATAGAGGTTGTCAAATTTGCCCTCAGAACGTGTCGACCCCCCGGGTCAGTGGTTGGTACCTGGAGGCTTATGAAGGGGCCTTACAGGGGGTGTTGCGTAGGAGCGGTGGATAGGGTAGACTGGAGGCATGCCAAGCGGATGAGAGAGACGACAAGAAGTCGAATAAATATTACCCGGGTCGAATAATCGCCCCGGGAATCTTTGTTTCATTTTCAACGAGATGGGGCTTATTGAGAACGGTTCTCCAAGACACCGCCC
>RBWB01581877.1_pt1 | contig 18435 bp, 20 predicted proteins | sample 2014201 | NCBI WGS metagenome assembly RBWB01 (sample SAMN10133834, study PRJNA383868) | Human oral metagenome, whole genome shotgun sequencing project. | isolation source: supragingival plaque isolated from 88 juvenile twins | host: Homo sapiens | place: Australia
AGCTATCGGCATTTTTAAACTGGGTGGTTTGGGCGTGTTGCCTAACGTAAAGGCTGGTAAAAAATAAAGGGGTATAGCAGTATTAATATAGACAGAAAAATAATTTAATTAGTCAGTTTTTTTATATTTTAAATACTAACATTAACTTAAAAATACGTTTAAAGCCCGTTAAAGTTGTAAAAATGCTTTGTTCATTAAAAAAAACCTTATAAATTTATTGCTTAATAACTATTTAAATACTATTTAAAGATGATTTACGGGTACATTAGGGTCAGTACAGACCGACAAACAGTGGAAAATCAACGCTTCGAAATCAATCAGTTTTGTGAGAAGCAAGGAATTGTGGTAAACAAATGGATTGAAGAGACCATTTCGGGCACAAAGGAGGTAGAAGAACGCAAACTTGGTAAGCTCCTAAAAAAGATGAAGAAGAATGATGTGCTTATTTGCTCGGAGTTGTCGCGGTTGGGGCGTAACCTTTTGATGATTATGGGGGTGCTGAATGAGTGTATGAACCGCGATATTCAGGTGTGGACTATCAAAGATAATTATCGCTTGGGGAGCGATATCAATAGCAAAGTGTTGGCGTTTGCCTTTGGACTTTCGGCTGAAATTGAACGCAACCTTATCAGTCAGCGTACCAAAGAGGCTTTGGCTCGCAAAAAAGCGGAGGGGGTAGTGTTGGGTCGCCCTAAAGGTAGTAAATCTTCCAAAACGAAACTTACGGGAATGGAAAAACAAATTAAGGAGCTTTTGGACAAGAAAGTGTCGTATTCGGCTATCGGGCGTATTTTGGGAGTACATCGGCTTACGGTAAGTGCTTTTGTAAAGGAAAGGCTGGAAAAACTTATGTAAAGAGGGGGAATTACCTTTGGCAAACTCTTGAAGTTTGCCAAAGGTGTGGCGTAGTTGTTTTTTTAGACTTGAATAACGCCTAAATTGAAGGGGCGTTCGATGGGTGCGTGGTTGGCGGCTTCGATGCCGATGGAAATCCAATTGCGGGTTTCTAATGGGTCTATCACTGCATCTGTCCAAAGGCGAGCGGCTGCGTAATAGGGTGAAATTTGAGCATCATATTTGTCTTTTATAGTGTTGTAAAGTTGTGTTTCTTTTTCAGGGGTGAGTTCTTCACCTTTCTTTTTGAGGGTTGCGGCTTCTATTTGCAAGAGTACTTTGGCGGCTTGTGCTCCGCCCATTACGGCTATATTGCCTGATGTCCAAGATACAATAAGGCGGGGGTCGTAGGCTTTACCGCACATTGCGTAATTGCCTGCACCATAGGAATTGCCTATAATAACTGTAAATTTGGGCACTACGGAATTGGCTACGGCATTGACTAATTTAGCTCCGTCTTTGATGATGCCTCCGTGTTCGGATTTGGAGCCTACCATAAAGCCTGTAACGTCTTGAAGAAAGACAAGTGGTATTTTTTTCTGATTGCAATTGGCGATAAAGCGGGTTGCCTTGTCGGCACTATCGGAATAGATAACGCCGCCAAATTGGAGTTCGCCTTTTTTGGTTTTTACTACTTTTCGCTGATTGGCTACGATGCCTACTGCCCAGCCATCGATGCGGGCATAACCTGTGATAATGGTTTGTCCGTAGCCTTCTTTGTATTCGTCAAACTCGGAATTATCTACCAATCGGTAAATAATTTCTTTCATATCGTAAGGTTCGGAGCGCAATTTGGGCAAAATGCCATAAATTTCCTTAGGATTTTTAGCGGGTTTTTGAGGTGTAACACGATTGAAGCCTGCTTTTTGTGCATCGGCTATTTTGCTCATAGTGCGGCGGACGCGGTTGAGTGCATCTTTGTCGTCGAGGGCTTTATAATCGGTAACTCCGCTGATTTCGCAGTGTGTGGTGGCTCCGCCAAGTGTTTCATTGTCAATATTTTCGCCTATAGCGGCTTTTACTAAATAGCTGCCTGCCAAGAAAATACTGCCTGTTTTATCAACAATCATAGCTTCATCGCTCATAATGGGCAAATAGGCTCCTCCTGCCACGCAACTGCCCATTACTACGGCTATTTGAGTGATGCCCATACTGCTCATCATCGCATTGTTGCGGAAGATGCGCCCAAAATGCTCTTTGTCGGGGAATATTTCATCTTGCAAAGGGAGGTATACGCCGGCACTATCGACAAGGTAGATGATGGGCAAGCGGTTTTCAATAGATATTTCTTGAGCACGAAGGTTTTTCTTGGCTGTAATAGGGAACCAAGCTCCTGCTTTTACAGTGGGGTCGTTGGCAACAATCACGCATTGTTGTCCTTCTACGTAACCGATTACTACTACCACGCCTGCAGCTGGGCAACCGCCGTGTTCGGGGTACATACCATCGCCTGCAAAAGCACCAATTTCAATATATGGAGCCTCTTTATCTAACAGATAATCTATGCGCTCGCGAGCTGATAGCTTGCCTTGAGCGTGAAGTTTTTCGAGGTTTTTAGCACCGCCTCCTTCTTTTACTTTTTTGAGGCGTTTGCGCAATTCGCTAAGTGCTAACTTGTTAAAATCGTCGTTGCTATTAAAATCTAAATCCATTTTCAGTAGTATATGAAAGCGCAAAGATATGAATAATAATTCATTATAAATTAAAATTTGGTGCTTTTTATTGCTTTGGGATTGTCAATTGCATTTTAATTCGTACATTTGCAGCATCAATAACTTAAAAACAAATCGAAAAAAATGACAAAACACAAGTACACTAGAACCCAAACCAGCCTACACCCAGAAATTATCGACTTGCTAAATGAACAAGTAAGCAAAGAAGCTGAAGCGAGCTCACTTTACTTGGCAATGGCGTCTTGGTCGGAGTACAACGGTTATCCTCGTAGCGCTGAGTTCTTTTACGATCACGCTGTGGAAGAGAGAGATCATATGATGAAAATCTTCCGCTTTTTGAACGAAAACGGAGCTCGTGCATACGCTCCTAAAGTGGGTGAAGTGCAACAAGATTTTGAATCTCTTAAAGAGGTTTACGAAAAAACTTTAGAACACGAAATTAAAGTTACTCAATCTATCTTTGCGATATTCAAAAAAGCACGCCAATCTGACGACTATGCTTCTGAAAACTTCCTACAATGGTTTGTACAAGAGCAGCTTGAGGAAGAGCGTTTGGTGCACTCTATCTTAGACTTGTTTGAGTTCTACGATGAAAACTCATCACCTATAGACCTTAAACTAATTGACGACCGTATTCCATTGGAAGGAAAGGAGTAACAAAATGATTTTAGTAACTGGTGGTACAGGGCTGATTGGCAGCTCCTTGCTTTTTTACCTTACACAAAATAAGGAGCATAAAGTAAGGGCTATCTATCGTAATGCCGATACCTTACAGCGAGTAAAACAACTATTTAACAGCCTATCTAACAATGGCGAAGCGCAATTTGCTGCTATTGATTGGGTAGTTGCCGACCTTAATGACATCCCTGCGCTTGAAAAAGCGTTTAGGGATGTTACTTTTGTTTTTCACTGTGCGGGACTCATCTCTTTCAAACCGAACGATTTTGATAAACTTATAGAAGTGAACGTACAGGGCACGGCAAATATTGTGAACTTGTGTATTGACTTTGGGGTGAAAAAGCTGTGCTATGTGAGTTCGGTAGCTACGCTTTCGGCAACTCCTAACAAACTAATTACCGAAGAGAGCGACTGGAACAACGAGGAAAACAACACTGATTACGCTATTAGCAAACACGGTGGCGAAATGGAGGTGTGGCGTGGCTCGCAAGAGGGGCTAAAAGTGGTGGTGGTAAACCCTTCGGTAGTGCTGGGCAGTGGGTTCTACGATAGTGGTTCGGGACTGTTATTCAAGAAAATAGCTGAAGGATTGTCTTACTACCCCTCGGGAGGCACGGGCTTTGTAGCGGTAACTGATGTTGTACGCGCTATGATACTACTGCAGTTTTCGGAAATTGAAAATAGGCGTTTTATACTCAATACGGCTAATTTAAGCTATCACTCTCTTTTTGAAAAAATAGCCCAAGCAATGGGCGTAAAAGCTCCTACAAAACTTGTATCGCATAAAAAACTGCGTTTATTGGCTCGATTGGATGCTTTTTTGAGCTTTTTACACTTGAAAAAACAGCAACTTTCACTATCGGCAGCTGATGCTTTGGGGCTTACAACTACTTATGATGGTAGCGCCATAGAAAAAGCTATCAACTTTAAATACAGCGATATAGACGATGTAATAAAAAAGAGTGCTAAGGGACTAACAAAATGAATGCGAATTTAAATCCTAATAAAGAAAATTACAGTAGCCAAGAATTGGATATAGAGCGGGCACTACGTCCGCTTTCATTTTCTGATTTTGCAGGTCAGGAGGCTGTATTGGAGAATCTGAAAGTATTCGTAAAAGCTGCGAATATGAGGCAAGAAGCACTCGACCACACGCTATTTCACGGGCCTCCGGGACTGGGGAAAACGACCCTAGCGCATATATTGGCTAATGAATTGGGAGTGGGGATAAAAATTACCTCAGGCCCTGTATTGGACAAACCGGGTGATTTAGCAGGATTGCTGACTAACCTAAAGGAACGCGATGTTCTTTTTATAGACGAAATACATAGGCTAAGCCCTGTGGTGGAAGAGTATCTGTATTCGGCAATGGAGGATTATAAGATTGATATTATGATTGAATCGGGTCCTAACGCACGAACTGTACAGATAAAACTCAATCCTTTCACTCTGATAGGTGCTACTACGCGCTCAGGGCTATTGACGGCTCCTATGCGGGCTCGCTTTGGAATACAAAGCCGCTTGCAGTACTATTCTACCGAATTATTAGCCGAGATAGTGCAACGCAGTGCTACTATCCTAAAAGTACCCATTAGTGCAGAAGCAGCTACCGAATTGGCAAGTCGTAGTCGTGGTACGCCTCGAATTGCAAATGCTTTGTTACGGCGCATTCGCGATTTTGCACAAATAAAAGGTAATGGAAAAATTGATATAGAAATCACTCGTTTTGGACTTAAAGCTCTAAATGTAGACGCTCACGGACTAGACGAAATGGATAATAAGATTTTAGCTACCTTGATAGATAAATTCAAAGGAGGGCCTGTAGGGATTAGTACGCTTGCTACAGCTGTTTCGGAAAGTGCCGAAACAATAGAAGAAGTATACGAACCTTTCTTGATACAAGAAGGCTTTATAGTGCGCACTCCGCGAGGTCGTGAGGTTACCGACTTAGCATATAAGCACTTAGGACGCTTAAATCCTGAAAAACAACCTTCACTTTTTGACTAAACCCCCAAAAAAGAAAGGCTATCTAAGAATTAAAAAACTCTCAGATAGCCTTTTTTCTATTTTATAATAAGGCAAACCTAATTAAGCCAAAGCCTCAGAACCGCCCACAATTTCAATAATCTCACCTGTAATTGTAGCCTGACGTGCTTTATTGTAAGTAAGTATAAGCTCATTTTTAAGCTCTTGCGCATTATCAGTAGCTTTATGCATAGCCGTCATACGGGCTCCGTGCTCAGAAGCTACAGAATCACGCAAAGCTTTAAACAACTGCATTTTTAACGAACGAGGTATCAATTCCTCCACTATCTCACGTTTAGAAGGCTCGTAGATATAATCAGTAACAGCTTCTTTAGAAGATACCGGTTGAATTGGTAAAAATGTTTCGGTAGTTAATATCTGAGTAGCAGCATTCTTAAAGCTGTTATACACAAGCACAATTTGATCAAATTGTTGCGAGGTGTAAAGTTGCATCAGCTCAGAAGCAACATCGGCAGCTGCGGCATAAGATAAATTATCAAATATATGATTGTTATTAGCCAATACCTTATCTGTCTTTCTCAGAATATCATTACCTTTTTTACCAAGTGTATAGAAGTGCAATTGCTTACCTTTGAAGGTAGTTTGCTGCAACTCCAACACTTTCTTCACTACACTCGAGTTGAAAGCACCACAAAGCCCACGATTGGAGGTAATAGCCACTATAAGCACATTTTTTATTTCACCTGCTCGTGGATTATACACATTCTCGCTGCCTAAAGCTGAACTGAGATGCTCTAACAATTGTTTTAACTTGTAAGCATAAGGTTTCATTGATAGAATAGCATCTTGCGCTTTCTTAAGTTTAGCTGCCGATACCATTTTCATAGCTCCCGTGATTTGCATCGTAGAGCTCACTGATGAAATCCTGCTTCGTATTTCTTTTAAATTTGCCATTGTATCAATTTAGCATTCGCAATTTATATTGCGGTTAAAAAGAGTATTTCTGATAAACATCTATATCTTCTATCCTTCTCAATGAAGGCGACTTACTATGGAATAGCTGTGAGGCTAAAATAATAAACTCTTCTAAATCAAAACCTTGAATAGTACGTCCTAAAAGGAAAGAGATAGTATATTCTTGCCAATTTTTGCCTTTTTCTTTTGCAATAGCAGCTACTTGGTTTAGCACTTCCCACATTTCAGCCTCAGTAAGATACTTACACCAATAGCACCATTTAGCTAATGAGGCAGCACGGCACAAATCCCAAGCGTAAGCACTTTGTACAGCCGCTACTTCTGCTACTTCTATTCCCAAACCTTTGGCTATTTGTTTCTGTATTTTGCTAAGCTCAGCAGAAGTTTGTGTGAGTGCAGGACGGAACTGCTGCGAACGCTTCAGTGCCAATAAGTCGCTTAAGGTAGCTTTAGCACTTTCAGTATCGGTAACACTCCACTGCTGGCGCAATCCAAACTGATACCTATCTAACACCTCTTTAGGCATAAGGCTTGTAAGGTTCTCACCGCGATAATAAGCTAATATCGCTCCGTAAGTAAGCAAACGTTTTTGCTCATCTGTAAGTGGTTGCTGATTGATGTGCCCTACTTGTCCTTGTAAGCGCTTCTTTGCATATAAGTTAGTTACCAAAATTTGTAGCCCAACCGCCACTACTATTATAATAATTATATATACATAAAAAGGCATAATAATTTTCTATGATGTTAAATTATTTAATGTATTTTTCTGCTAATTCCTTAGCTACTTTCTCAAGAGTAGCGGTAATCTCATCGGTGAGTTTGCCTGCTTTAAGCTCGTCTAGCAAATCGCGATGTGAAATATTCAGAAACTCTAAATATTCTTTCTCAAATTCTTTTATCTTATTTACAGGCACTTGGCGCAATAAGTTTTTAGAGCCCGCATAAATAATCGCAATTTGATTTTCTACAGGGTAAGGGTCGCTTTGTGATTGTTTTAATATCTCAACATTACGCTTACCTTTTTCAATAACCCCCATAGTAGCAGCATCAAGGTCTGAACCAAACTTAGCAAAAGCCTCGAGCTCACGATATTGAGCTTGGTCTAACTTCAGCGTACCCGCTACTTTTTTCATTGATTTAATCTGTGCTGAACCACCTACTCGCGATACCGAGATACCCACGTTGATAGCAGGGCGTACCCCAGAGTTGAAAAGGTCGGACTCTAAGAATATCTGTCCGTCAGTAATAGAAATCACATTGGTAGGAATATATGCTGATACGTCACCTGCTTGTGTTTCGATGATAGGAAGAGCCGTAAGAGAGCCTCCTCCTTTCACTAAGTGTTTAATAGTATCAGGAAGATCGTTCATTTGGCGTGCAATAGTATCATCGCCAATCACTTTAGCAGCACGTTCTAAGAGGCGAGAGTGCAAATAGAACACGTCTCCAGGGTAAGCTTCACGTCCTGGTGGGCGGCGCAATAACAACGACACCTCACGATAAGCCACCGCTTGTTTAGAAAGGTCGTCATAAATAATAAGTGCTGGACGACCTGTGTCGCGGAAATACTCACCTATAGCAGCACCCGCAAAAGGCGCATACACCTGCATAGGTGCAGGATCGGAAGCATTAGCCGCCACAATAGTAGTATATGCCAAAGCACCTGCATCTTCCAATGTTTTGGTAATACCTGCTACGGTTGAAGCTTTTTGTCCTATAGCCACATAAATACAATATACAGGCTTACCAGCATCGTAAAACTCTTTTTGGTTTAGAATAGTATCTATACACACCGAAGTTTTCCCTGTTTGTCGGTCTCCAATCACCAACTCACGTTGCCCACGACCAATAGGTATCATTGCATCAATCGCTTTAATACCTGTTTGTAATGGTTCATTCACTGGCTGACGGAAAATAACCCCTGGTGCTTTGCGCTCTAAAGGCATTTCGTAAAGTTCCCCAGTAATAGGACCCTTACCATCTATAGGCTGCCCAAGAGTATTTACCACACGCCCTACAATACCTTCACCCACGTTGATAGAAGCTATCAGTCCTGTGCGTTTTACAGTATCTCCTTCTTTAATATCGGTTGATGTACCTAAAAGAGTAATCCCTACGTTATCTTCTTCAAGGTTAAGTACAATACCTTTTAATCCATTTTCAAATTTTACCAACTCACCATATTGAGCATTCGACAGCCCAAAAATACGAGCAATACCATCACCCACTTGCAATACCGTACCCACTTCTTCAAGTGAAGCATCAGCATCAAAATGTGCTAATTGTTCTTTTAAAATTGCTGAAATTTCAGCGGCTTTAATTTCTGCCATCTTTTTCAGTTATTAATTTTAGTCCTTAGTTTTTAGTATTTGTTTTTTTAGAGTGTTGTTGCTTTGCTGCTTTTTTTGCAAGATTATTATCTGTTAGCAAATCACTTTCAGCAACAATACGCCATTCATCTTTCATTTTCTGAAATATCAAATAGGAAGGATAGTCTTTCGTTTTTTGGTTTATTGTAACACTTTTTACAAACGAACACTTAGCCCTCTCCCCATTCTGCTGAATACTAATAGTTCCTTTTATTTGCTGATAATAGTCGGGTTTAGCTTTTAGATAAGCCATTTTCTTATCAATACACTTATCTTTATTATTAGCCTCGCCATAGAGCAATACATCATCGGCATACAAATCACTAAAGGTATACAGCCCCCTTTCGTTATGAGCTTTATTCCACTTCTTTACAAGTCCTTCTAATTCTTGATTATCTTCACCAAAACCTTCTGAGCTGTAAGGCTTGTTGTAGATGTTTGCTGTAACAATCTCCTCTGCATTACTATTAAAGCTCCACAATAACAATAATAATATATATAGTATTTTATTCATAAACCATCAATTTTCATACATCATTCAAAATCACTATAATATTACAAAGGCTTTTATACAAAAAGCTTTTCTTGGAAGTCCTGCCTCAATTTATTCAATTTATAAGCAAGGCTTGCATTGTACTGTACATCCCCCACACGCAAGATAAAGCCCCCTATAATATGCTCATCTACTTTGTTTTCAAGTGTCATATGAGGATTCTTAGTAAGACTTATCACTTTTTGAAGCATTTCCCCCTTTAGTTTTTCATCTAATGGCAGTGCCGTAGTTACCACCGCTATTTCGTTATGCTTATAGCTGTTATACTGTATGATAAAGTTACCTGCTATATGTCCTAACATTGGCAAACGCCTATTCTCAATCAGTAAGTCTAACAAACGCTTTACTTGTGGTGATATAGTTGTAAAGACTTTCTCCAATACACTTCGCTTCACCGTAGTTTTTACTATAGGCGAAATAAGCATACGCTCTAAGTCTTTATGTTCTTTTATAGTTTTATTTATCAAACTCATATCTTGGAATACCACCTCGAGCGCATTTTGCTCAATAGCATATTCCAGCAAAGCTTTGGCGTATCTGTTTGCAGCTCTCAATCCGTACATAGTTTTCAGCTTAGTTTAAAGTTACGTCCTTTAAATAGTTATTGATAAGTACTGTTTGTTTTTTAGTATCAACAAGCTCATTTATCATTATTTTTTGCGCCATTTCTATTGAAAGAGCAGCTATTTGATCTTTTAGTTGGGCTAATGCTACTTTTTTCTCACTATCAATTAGATCTTTAGCCTGTTTTATAAGCTTATCACCTTCGCGTTGTGCCTCTTCTTTAGCCTCAGCCACAATTTTATCTTTCATTTCACGAGCTTCTTTCAGCATCAAATCGCGTTCTACACGCGCCTCTGCAAGCAATCGCTCGTTATTAGCCTTCAAATTTTGCATTTCTTTTTTAGCCTCTTCAGCAGCTTCCAAAGCACTGTTGATAGATGCCTCGCGCTCCTTTACCGATTTCATTATAGGCTTCCAAGCATATTTAGAAAGCAAAAATAACAAAATTAGAAAGGTGATAGTATTCCAAAATAATAAACTCTCAGGATGTGCTAAATTCATTTTATTTAGTTATTAGTTATTAGTCATTTGTTAATAGTAAAACCACCTTACAACCAACCGTTATAAGGTGGTTTTTCATTGATTTACTTGTTAGTAATTAGAGCTACGATTACCGCGAAAAGAGCAACCCCTTCTATCAAAGCGGCAGCAATAATCATTGCGGTTTGGATTTTTGAGGTAGCTTCTGGCTGGCGTGCAATAGCTTCCATTGCCGAGCCACCTATTTTACCAATCCCAATTCCTGCTCCAAGTGCTGCTAAACCAGCACCAATACCTGCTAAAATCATATATAAAAATTTAAATGTTTACGTATTATTTTAATGATGTTCTTCTTCCACCGCATTTCCTATAAATAGTGCCGATAACAACGTAAATACATACGCCTGCAATACAGCCACCAACAGCTCCAATGTACTGATGAACAAAGAGAACAATATAGAAACAGGCGATACCCACACTGTTTTAAAGATAAATATAAGCGATAGCAAACTGAGTATAATGATGTGCCCTGCACTCATATTGGCAAACAAACGCACCATTAAGGCAAAAGGCTTTGTAAATATACCAATAATTTCTATAGGAATCATTATGGGCAACAAAAGCGGTGGAACACCAGGGGTAGCAAAAATATGTTTCCAATAATTCTTATTACTACTAAATAGCGTAATAAGAAGCGTAAATACAGCTAATACTGCGGTAAATAGAATATTATTAGTAACTGTTGCTGCAAAAGGGAAGAAAGGTATTAGCCCAAATAAGTTTGCTATCCATATAAGGAAGAAAACAGTTAGCAAGTAAGGCATATAACGCATATAATATTTCTCGCCTATATTAGGAATTGCAATCTCATCGCGTATGTAAAGCACTAAAGGCTCTAATAAGCCTGCCATTCCTTTGGGTGCTTTGGGATTCTTCTTGTACGAACGAGCCATAGAAGTAAACAAAACTACCAATAGCACTGAAATGAGTAACAGCGAAAATACATTTTTTGTAATTGAAAAGTTTAGCGGACGAGCATTCGTTACCTTCCCTTGTTCATTAAAAGCAACCGTACCATCTTCATTGGCATAGTAAATATCTTCTTTATAGCGCACAAAGCGTTGTCCGTCTTTCTCTACCACTACTTTTCCTTCATTATCGTGGTGAAACTCACTCGACAAAAAAGTTACTAGCCCATTATCAGTATACAAGATAATAGGTAGTGGCATTGCATAGCTATGCCCATTGTAATCGAATAAATGGAAATCGTGACTATCGCCTGTATGCCCGTCAATCAAATCATTGATGTTAAAAGGCTTATCATCTTGTGAGGCTGAAGCATTGCCCACCAAAGGAAATAACGCTATTAAAAATAAAGTGATATACGTAATACAATTTTTCACTTTCATTATTTTTGTTGTTTTTACTTGTGCAAAAATAGAGCTTTATTTTCTAATTAAAAAATTTTCAGGCTACTTTTTATGTTAAATTTTTATGATTATTTTATATTTTGCTGATAATCAATTATTAATAATCTTAAATTTTATTTTCGTATCATTTCTTTTTTTACCTTTCAGCTTTCATTTTGCGCTTAAAACAATAGTTTTTTCTTTTTATAGCTATAGTTGAGGATTTTTTGAATTACTTTTCAAACAGTCGTTGTGTGAGGCATAATTATAAAAAAAGACTGCCAAAAGCTGACAGTCTTTTTTATAGTGTAATAACATTTTTTACATCATTCCTGGCATACCACCACCCATTGGAGGCATTGCCGCTGCTTTATCGTCTTTAATATCTACCAAAGCACATTCGGTAGTAAGTATCATTCCTGCTACTGATGCAGCATTTTCAAGTGCTACACGAGTTACCTTTTTAGGGTCGATGATACCTGCTTTGAACATATCGCAATAGTTGTCGGTTTTAGCGTTGTATCCGAAAGCATCTCGTGATGATTCAAGTACTTTTGCTACTACTACTGAACCTTCTACACCTGCATTTTCTACAATAGTACGCAAAGGAGCTTCTAAGGCTTTTAGTATAATTTTCATACCTGTTTCCTCATCAGTATTTGCAGGTTTTAGCTTAGCCAAAGCACCTTTAGCACGGATAAGCGCAATACCACCACCTGCTACAATACCTTCTTCTACAGCAGCACGTGTTGCGTGAAGCGCATCGTCTACGCGGTCTTTTTTCTCTTTCATTTCCACTTCAGATGCTGCACCTATATATAGTACAGCTACCCCGCCTGAAAGTTTTGCCAAACGCTCTTGTAGTTTTTCGCGGTCATAATCAGATGACGTATTTTCTATTTGTGCTTTTATTTGTGCAGCACGCGCTTTGATATCTTCTGATTTTCCAGCACCGTTTACAATTGTAGTATTATCTTTGTCAATAGATACTCTTTCGGCAGTACCAAGCATATCTATAGTAGCGTTTTCAAGGGTAAAGCCTCTTTCTTCTGCAATTACTGTACCTCCTGTAAGGATAGCAATATCTTCAAGCATTGCTTTGCGGCGATCGCCAAAGCCAGGAGCTTTTACAGCTGCAATACGTAGCGTACCACGTAGTTTGTTTACTACAAGAGTAGCCAAAGCTTCACCATCAATATCTTCAGCAATAATCAACAAAGGTTTTCCTGATTGTGCTACAGGCTCTAATACAGGTAGCAAATCTTTCATAGTAGAGATTTTTTTGTCGTACAACAATATGTACGGACGATCAAGCTCTGCTACCATTTTTTCAGAATCTGTTACAAAGTAAGGAGATAGGTAACCGCGATCAAACTGCATACCTTCTACTACATCCACATAAGTATCAGTACCTTTAGCTTCTTCAACAGTGATAACCCCTTCTTTACCTACTTTTTCAAACGCTTGCGCAATAAGTTCGCCTATTGCATCATCGTTATTAGCCGAAATAGAAGCTACTTGTTTAATTTTTTCAGAAGAAGAACCTACTTCTTTAGCTTGTTTAGCAAGGTTTTCGATGATTTTAGCCACAGCTTTATCAATACCGCGCTTCAAATCCATAGGGTTAGCCCCAGAGGCTACGTTTTTAAGACCTTCTTTTACGATAGCTTGTGCCAAAACAGTAGCGGTAGTAGTACCATCACCTGCAAGGTCGTTGGTTTTAGAAGCAACTTCTTTCACCATTTGAGCTCCCATATTTTCAAGAGCGTCTTCCAATTCTATTTCCTTAGCTACGCTCACCCCGTCTTTAGTAACTTGTGGTGAACCAAATGATTTGCTAATAATTACGTTGCGCCCTTTAGGACCCAATGTTACTTTTACAGCATTTGCCAAGGCATCAACCCCACGTTTTAAGCCTTCGCGCGCTTCAATATCAAATTTAATATCTTTTGCCATTTTTCTTATTCTGTTTTTTTGTTAGTTTAGATAACAGCAAGAACATCATTCTCACGCATTATCAAATAGTCTTTACCTTCCAATTTTAGTTCAGTGCCTGCATATTTTCCATAAAGCACCACATCACCTACTTTTAGGGTTACAGGGTTATCTTTAGTACCAGCACCCACAGCCACTACTGTACCTTTTTGGGGTTTTTCTTTTGCTGTATCGGGAATAATAATCCCTGATGCTGTAGTAGTTTCGGCTACGGCAGGTTCTATCACTACCCTATCTGCCAATGGTTTAATATTCAATTTTGCCATTATTCTTGTTATTTTTTATTTTGTTATTATTGTTTTATTGCCACGTTGTGCAATCAACTTATTACCAAAATTGTGCCACGCTCATTTTGCTGACATTTTGTCAGTTTAATTTCCTGTTTGAGATGAAGTGGCAGGGGTTGCAGGAGCTGCATTGCCATTATTGGCAGGAGCTTGTGTATTTTCAATAGGGTTTGTTGCAGGTAAATTGCCGTCTAACAATTTAGAATCGGCATTTACGCCTGTATTTCCTTGCAAAAGAGTATTAGCTATCAAGATAAGGGCACCAAGAGCAATTGCAAATGTCCAAGTGCTGCGTTCAAGGAAGTCGCCTGTTTTCTTTACCCCTCCTACTACTTGTGTATTGCCACCAAAGGTAGAAGAAAGTCCGCCTCCTTTAGGGTTTTGTACCATTATTACCAAAGCAAGTAGCAAGCATACGGCTACTATCAAAATTAAAAAGATGTTGAATACTGTCATTGTTATAAATTATTTTGTTGTAGTTTTTTGATTTTTTCTATTTCGGCTGCAAAGTAAGCACTTTTTTTTGGATTTTTCAAAATTAATATTTGATATGCTTGTATTGCTTGTTTGTATTTACGCTGATTTACATACACTTGCGCCAAAGTTTCTGTCATTAATTGTTTTTCATCGGTTTTTACTTCATCGGCTAAATTCACATTGGAGACGTAATCTTTTGAGGGTTCTATTTTAGGATTGGTCTCTAAGAATTTATCAATAATTTTAAACTTCTCGGCTACATTTTCATCTTTGTATTGGGTGGGTGGTGGTGTGGGGGTAATTGTATCGGTGCGATTCATCCAGCTTGGCTGGGTATTTTCGGCTTCTTCCACACTTTTTTTAGGAACGAATATATCTGCTAATTCGCGATGATTAATGAGTTCATCGGGGAATATATCTTCTTGAAAGATAGGATCGGGCAATTTAGGGCGAAAAGTACGCGGTTCGCTTTCTATATAACTCACTTGTGGTGGTGTATGCTCGTTTATCGTAGGGTCTTTTCGCTCGTGAGCCTTACTAATACGTTGAAAATCGCTGCTTATATCAGTAAATCGGGAAATATCGCTTTTTGAATTGATAAAATTGAACAATATTGTGCGATTTGTAACGTGAACAGCCGCCAATTTCAGTGCCTTATGGTATTTGTAATCACCTTCGGTGTGCAACATTTTGAGCTGTAATACTCTGGCTGCCTGAAAATAAGGATATTCTTTCACTATCTCATCAAGTTCTTGCATTTGCTTATGATTGATAGTGTTGGGTTCTTTTATAATATGTATAAATTCAGCTACTGTCATTACCAATCGGCTAATGATGCATTAAAAATATCTTGTGTAATACGCTCAAATATCTGTGGGATAGCCTCCCTTTTCACACTATTGAACTGTGCGGCAGCAGGATAATCGTAATAAAACGAAAAGCGTTTTTCAAAATCTTTTTTTTCTTCGGTATTATTAGTGAAACGCACTTTCACAGCAATGGTAAGTCGGTTTTGAGCAGCTGTCTGTCCTGCTGTAGCAGTCATTGGTGTAATGTTAAATTCTACTATTTCGCCCTCATATACCAAGTCGCCATTGCGGTCGGTAAGGCTTAAGTTGGTTTGGTTGTTTATGAGGTCTTGTAAGGCTATTGTAAAATCTCGGTCGAGACCAGGTTCTACCAAAGGCGCTTCATTTCTGAAAAAATTTACTTGAAAGGTTTTAGCATCGCCCGTGCTACCTCCTGTAAAGTTGTAGATACCACAACTTGACAACAGTAAAAATCCAACAGCAATAAGGGCGTTTCTAAAATTTTTCATCACTATTAATTTTTTTCTTTAAGCATTGGAACAAACTGAAATTCACCATAGTCTGTTTTGTGAAATTCTTTTTCTGAGACACGTTCGTATAGTGTCATCACCTGCGACCCCTCCCCTATTGGGATAACCATTCGTCCGCCTACTGCCAATTGCGAAAGCAAATCTTGTGGCACATAGGGTGCTCCTGCTGTTACTAATATTCTATCAAAAGGGGCTATTTGGGGTAATCCTTTATAGCCATCACCAAAGTATAAATGGGCTCTTCGGTTTATTAGTTTGGGCAATAGTAGTTGCGTTTGCTTAAAAAGTTTATACTGGCGCTCAATACTATAAAGCCGTACGCCAAGGTAAAGCAGTACGCTACTTTGGTAGCCACTGCCTGTGCCTATTTCTAATACTTTATGTCCTTGTTGCACTTGCAGTAGTTCTGTTTGGAAAGCTACTGTATAAGGTTGCGAAATGGTTTGGTCTTCATCTATTGGCAAAGCCTGATCTTTATAAGCATAGTCTTCAAAACCCAAGTCGATATATAAATGTCGTGGAATTGCTCTTATGGCTTCTAAAACTCTGGCGTCTTTTATGCCTTTTTCTTTTAATAATGCTACCAATTGATTGCGCTGCCCTTGATGTTTGAGTGTGTCATTCAGTGGTTGCATCATCAATTATATTAATTTCAATACAAAATAGTTCTTTTTGCCGCGTTGTAACAGCACAAATTTGCCATTAATGATATCTTTTTCGCCTACTATATAGTTTTCGCCTACTTTTTCTTTATTTACAGCTATAGAATTTTCTTTCAAAGCTCGTCTTGCTTCTGAATTTGAAGCTATAAAACCTGTTTTTGCTGAAAGTACTCCTATCATATCTATTCCTGCAATTACATCGGCTTTGGGCAATTCGGCTTGTGGCACTCCTTCAAAGACATCTAAGAAGGTTTGCTCGTCTAATTGCTTCAAATCGTTGGAGGTAGAATTACCAAAAAGTATTTGTGAAGCTTTTTTCACTTTTTCCAAGTCGTCTTGGCTATGTACCAATACAGTCAGTTCATCGGCTAATTTGTTTTGCAAAACGCGCAAATGAGGTGCTTGGTTGTGCTGTGCAATGAGTTCCTCGATAGTTTCTTTGCTCAGCATTGTAAATATTTTGATATAGCGTTTAGCGTCTTCGTCTGAGGTATTCAGCCAATATTGATAGAATTTATAAGGTGATGTTTTTTCGGGGTCGAGCCATACGTTCCCTCCTTCACTTTTACCAAATTTAGTACCATCGGCTTTGGTGATGAGTGGGCAGGTAAGAGCATAGGCTTTGCCAGAGGCGATGCGCCTAATGAGTTCGGTACCTGTGGTGATATTTCCCCATTGGTCGGAACCTCCCATTTGCAAGGTCAGTCCTTTTTCTTGATAGAGGTGCAAGAAGTCATAGCCTTGTAGTAGCTGGTATGAAAATTCGGTAAATGACATTCCGTCAGTATTTTCGTTGGGGTCGAAACGTTTTTTTACAGAATCTTTAGCCATCATATAATTGACGGTGATATGCTTGCCGATGTCGCGTATGAAGGAAAGGAATGAAAAATCTTTCATCCAATCGTAGTTGTTTACCAACTCGGCACGATTATCAGCCTCGCTTTCAAAGTCGAGGAATTTGGCTAATTGTTTTTTTATACCTTTTATATTATGAGCTAAAGTTTCTTCTGTGAGCAAATTGCGTTCTACTGATTTTCCTGAAGGGTCGCCAATCATTCCTGTGGCGCCTCCTACTAGTGCATAAGGTTTATGCCCACAATTTTGGAAGTGTCGCAACATCATTACTCCTACTAAGTGCCCTATATGCAGAGAGTCTGCAGTAGGATCAATTCCCACATAAGCAGCGCGCAACGCCTCTAATAAGTGTTGTTCTGTTTCAGGCATAATATCCTGAATCATACCTCGCCATCGCAATTCTTCTACAAAATTCTTCATTAGTTTTACCTCGTTTTTAAAAAAATTTGTGCAAAGGTACGAAAATAATGTTTAATGAACAATGATTGATGATTAATTTTCTTTTTTTGGCTAGTGCGATCTGCATTAGTGATTGTTTATCCTTCGTCACATACTCGGCTGTGCCAGCTCGCCGACTTTCCTTCGCTTATCCTTCGCTTATCCTTCGCTTATCCTTCGCTCAACCTTCGCTCAACCTTCGCTGAAAATAGGAAATAAAAAGGAGGAGCTATCTCACATACAAAAATCCTTGTTTTGCTTCTTCTTTGCCGTTTTTGTAGTATCTAACGATATAAAAATAGGTTCCTGCTAACGATTTGTTTCTTCCTATCACGCCTTGCACATTAGGATAACCTCTAAACACTTCGCCATATTCTTGATAATGATTGCTTTCGTATACTTTTAATCCCATTTCATCAAAAATAACTACTGAAATGGCAGTATTAGCATCTGTATTATCTATACGGAAATAGTTTTCGGAATTATTTTCTAAAGATACACCATTATATACTACGACTTCTTCTTTTTCTGAAGTTTTGACTACCTTGATATTTATGGTTTGGGTATGGCTGCGCTCATTGCCACATACATCACGGGCTACCCAATGGTAAATAACTTTTGTTAGTTTTCCATCGGTATATTCTTCTTCTTGAGTACGTTTAACTGTTGGAGCACCTGCACAACCATCTTCTGCCGAAATACTTTGTTGTGTAGGAATCTGTTCGTTTTCATCTATTGTAATATCTTGTGGCAAATCGCCTACAAAAGTAGGTGGCACATCATCCCATACTTTGATAGTTT
>RBWB01581891.1_pt1 | contig 18342 bp, 28 predicted proteins | sample 2014201 | NCBI WGS metagenome assembly RBWB01 (sample SAMN10133834, study PRJNA383868) | Human oral metagenome, whole genome shotgun sequencing project. | isolation source: supragingival plaque isolated from 88 juvenile twins | host: Homo sapiens | place: Australia
CAAATACAAAAATAAGTTAAAGGAGATAGAAGATGAAATTAAGTGAATTTAAAAAATATATAATAAATAAATGTGGTGAAAAAGAATGGGAAAATTATAAAAGCACTTTTGGATATTCAATATATTCATCAACTGAAGAAGAACAAGAAGAAAAAGTACAAGAAAATGGAGAATATATTAAATATATAAACAATCCAAGTGAAGATATACAATTAGAAGCAGTAAGAGATGATGCATATGTTTTAGAATATATTGATAATCCAAGCGAGGAAGTAATAATAGAAGCAATACATAATACGCCTTATGCTATACAATATCTAAGTAATCCAAGTGAAAAAATACAATTATTAGCAGTAAAACGAAATCCATTATCTATTATAAATATAAAAAATCCAACTGAAAAGGTAATACAAGAGGCAGTAAAAGGCATTAATAAATCAGTTGATAGTGCATATTTATTAAGACATTTAGAAAATGATTTGAAAGAGGAATAAAAAGGATTTTAAATTAGAGTATGGAAGAAAAAACAGGAAAAGAATTAAAATTTGATATTGATATTGTATTTTTAAATGAACTGGAAGACATAATAGAAGAAGGAAGTAAAATATTTCCTATAAAAGAAAAAATAGTATTAGAAGGAAATATAAAATATCATAAAAAATTTATAAGGAGATTAAAGATAATACAAATAATAAAAAAAGCTATTAGAAAAAAAATGAGTTAGTTACAATTTGTAACCAATAAAAGGAGGAAGAATATGAATTTTAATATATATGATTATGACTTTTTAGATGTAGTAAAAACGATAATTCCAATATTTTTAATAGTATTACTTGTTACTGCAATAATCAATGGTACTTCTTATAATTCATTAGAAAAAAACAAAAAAGAATATATAGCAAAAGGTTATGAAGAAACAATTGTTATAATTGATAATTATGGTAAAACAAAAGAAATATTAATAAAAAAGGATAGTAAATTAGTAGATATGTTAAAAAAAGAATTGGAAAAGGATAAATAAAGTATTAATTGTGTCAAAATAGTGCGAAAATAGTGCGAAAAAATACAAGAAATGTTGAATTATAAGGAATTAATCGTGCGATAATCGTGTGAAAGGAGGAAGAAGATGAAAGAAGCAATAAGTTTTAGCTGGGAAGTTATTAAGTTATCAATAATGGCACCAATTGCAGTATTCTTAATGTTAGGGGCTATATCATTAATAATAAGAATGATAATAGATACAATAAAAAACATTAAAGAAGCATTAGCAAAAAACGAAGAAGACATTAAAGATAGATTTGATGAGGCAAGAAAAAGGGATACAGAAACTATGTTAAAAAGACAGGGACTATGGCATAAAATACGGAGGATATACATATGATAGAAATGGAATTGATGCAGAATCTTTTACAAAGGAAGAAGGCGATAGAAGATGAAGTGGAATATATAAAAGATGAGATGGAAAAAGTTACAGCTAAGTATGATGGAGCAGGTGGTGCGATACTTTCAAATGAGAGTAAACCACCAGTAAACTCTGAACCTGATTTTAAAATGTTTGCGTTAACTCATGAGTTAGCATTTAATGAAAAATATAACGGAATGTCTCTAATACAAAGGCTAGAATTCCTATCTAATAGCTTGAATGAGCTTGAAAAAGAGATAACCATAAGAAAAAACACATTGAATGAATTTAAAGGCATTAAATATGATTTGTATGCCCTTATAATGTTTGATGGATATAATCCAAGTAAAGCAGTTAGTAAAATAGCTAATGATTATGATATAGACGTGAGTAATGTTTGGAAAAATCATTATAAAAAAATAAAAAAATATTTAAAAAAATGAAAATCGCCAGTGAATCGCCAGTAAGAAGTATGCTAATATGTATAATGAAGGAAGTAGTATAAAATACTATTGACTTCAAAATCAGTCAAGTTGCTTTTTAACATGGATATACCTAAGAAAGAATACTTACAAGTTAGTAGGTATTCTATTTTTATGAGTAAAAGGAAAATTAAATAGGTTCGAATCCTATTTTACTCAATTAATAAAGGAGGAAAGATATGAAAGAGCTAAAATATAAAGTTATTAAGGAATTCAATGACATATATCTTAATATAATAAGAAATAAGGGAGAAGTAATTGATATAACTGAAGAAAGAGCAAAAGAAATAAATAAAAAAATAATACATGTTGAACTTGTGAAAGATAATAAAGGAAAAGAGGAAAAATAATTAAGATCCTCTTTTTTATTATGTAAGGAGGATTAATGAAGAATGGATTAACAAAGATGCAAAAAGAATTTGCAGATGAATATATGAAGACAGGAAATGCAACTGAAAGTGCAATAAAAGCAGGATATTCTAAAAGAACAGCATATGCAATAGGAAATGAAGCATTAAAAAAATCTAAAATCAAAGAATACATTAATCAAAAGCAAGAGAAAATAGAAGAAAGAATAACAATGAACATAGCAGAAAGACAACAATTTCTAGTAGATATAATATTAGGGAATATAAAAGATACTAAAATTATATTAAATGAACAAAGAAGATATATTCCAGTAGAAGTAGTACCAAGTTTAGATATTAGATTAAAAGCTAGTGATCAATTAAATAGAATGCAAGGAGTATATACTTCAACTTTAAATGTTAATGCTAATATGCGAAGTACTTCTAATTTTGATGATATTGTAGAACAGCTAGCTAAATCACGAAAAGAGGAAGATGAATAACAATTTTCCTTTATCTGAAAAATATATTGATTTTTTAGAATACAAAGAGGCTGATGCTGAGTTTTTAGAAGGGACTACGGCTGCTGGTAAAACTACAGTAGGAGTTGTTAAGTTTATGATTAAAGTTAATGATAGTGATAAAAAACTTCATATAATAGCTTGCAAAAGTGTTGGTGTTGCTGAGAAGAATATTATAAATTCTGAAAAAGGACTTTTAGATGTATTTTATGATGCAGACTATAAAGGAAATGGAGACAAAGATAATAAGATATCACACATAAAATATAACGATAAGACTATATATGTTATAGGTTATGATGATACTGCTAAGTGGAAGATGATACTTCGGACGGACAATATGGTTGTGTTTATATAGATGAAATAAATACAGCTGACATTGAGTTTGTAAGAGAAATGTCTACTCGTAATGAGTATTTGCTTGCTACACTTAATCCAGATGATCCAAATCTAGCAGTATATAAAGAGTTTATAAATAGAAGTAGACCTATAGAAAAATATAAAAAAGATGTGCCTCAAAGTATAATGGAAGAATTAAAAGAACCAGAAAATCCAAAATGGAAATACTGGTTTTTTACTTTTAACGATAATGCTTCGTTAACAGAAGAAAAAATACAAAAGAAAATTAATTCAGCACCTAAGGGAACTAAGTTATATAAAAATAAAATACTAGGACTTAGAGGTAAAGCGGTAGGGCTTGTGTTTCCAAACTTTGAACAAAGTAAACATGTGAAAACTAAAGAAGAAGTTAAGGAACAAATGAAAGATAAGAAAGAACCTTTAGAATTCATTTGTTTTACAGCAGGACTAGATACAGCATATTCTACGAAGTCACCTGATACTATAGCAATGATATTTCAAGGAATATCTAAGAATGGAGAATTATATGTATTGGATGAAAAAGTATATAACAATAGTAATTTACAACAACCTCTTGCTCCATCTGATACAGTAGTTAATTTTATTGACTTCTTAGAGAGAAATAGGGAAGAATGGGGATTTGCTAGACATGTGTTTATTGATTCGGCAGACCAAGCGACTATGACTGAAATAAAAAAATATATTAGAAAAAATGGTTCTATTTATACTTTTAATAATGCTCATAAGAAAGTAACTATAATAAACAGAATAAATCTTCAATTAGGTTGGATCCATAAATTAAAATATTTTGTATTAAGTCATTGTACAAATCATATACAAGAATTGGAAACTTATAGCTGGAAAGAAAATAAAGATAATGAACCAGAAGATGCTAACGACCATACAATAAATGCTAGTCAATATGCGTTTATACCTTATAGAAAGATAATAGGAGATGGTACAGAAGATCATGAAGAAGAATAGAAAGGGAAAAGATGAATATTTTAAATAACTTTAATAATATGATCAAGAATGGAATAAAGAAATATTTAGATATAGAAGAAGCGACTTATAATGCCAATGTGAATGTGTATTCATATACAACTTATGAAACCAATTTATTATTAAATAAAATATGGTATAGAGGTGAAAGTGAAGAATTAGAACAGATATACAATCAAATTATTAATGAAACAAAATTACCTCATTTTTGGGGGAATAAGGATTATAGAATAATAAAAATACATACAGGCTTACCTGGAATGATAGTAGACACATTATCTGATGTTGTTGTGGATAGCTTAGCATCAATAAAAGTAGGAGAAAGACAATCCGATTGGGAAGCAATAGCTAACGAAAACAATTTTAAAGAATTATTAAGAAAAGCTTTAATAACTGTATTATGGGGCGGTGATGGTGCTTTTAAATGGAGTTATGATCCTGAAATATCTAGATATCCTATAATCGAGTTTTATCCTCCTGAAAGAGTAGAATATGTGACAAAAAGAGGAAGACTTGTAGGGATAATATATAAGACAAAGAAGATAATAAATAAAAAAGAATACATGCTTTATGAAGAATATACTGATAAAGGAATTGATTATCGTTTATATGATGATAATGGAAAGCTTGAGAATATAAAACTATTAGAAAAAGCCGAAAATACTTTATATAAACCAATAAAAAATAATGCGAATTTCCTTATGGGAAGAAAGTTTTTACTGAAAGAAAGTCAAAAATATGAAAATAGAGGTAAGTCTATATTTGAAGGCAAAGTTGATAATTTTGATGCTTATGATGAAATATGGAGCCAATGGATGCTTTCTGTGAGAAAGGGACAAATTAAAGAATATATACCAGAGGATTTGCTCCCTAGAGATTTAAAAACTGGAGTAATGAAAAGAAAAAGTGATTTTGAAAATGAATTTATCTTATTATCATCAACAATGGGAGAAGGTGATAAGAATAATTTGATACAAACAACTCAAGGTACTATACAACATGAAGGATTATTGACTTCATATATTACAGCTTTAGATCAATGTTTAACTGGTCTTATTAGTCCTTCTACATTAGGTATAGATACTAAAAAATTAGATAATGCTGAAGCTTCTAGAGAAAAAGAAAAAACAACACTTTATAAAAGAAGTCAGATAGTTGATAGTATGAGACAACTTATAGAAGACATAGTAAATATCACTTTTAAATTTTATGATAATTTAAATGGGAAAACAATAACTGATACTGAATGTGAAGTGGTATTCACTGAATATGCTAACCCTTCATTTGAAGCTCAAGTAGAAACAATAGGAAAAGCAAATACTTCTGGAATAATGAGTATAGAAGCTACTGTAGAACAATTATGGGGCGATAATAAAAAAGAAGATTGGAAAAAACAAGAAATTAAACGCCTTAAAAATGAAAAAGGTATTATGGAAGAAGTAGAACCAGCTGTTAATAAAGATAATATAGAGATTATAGAAGAAGAACAAAAAGAATAGGTAGAATATGGATGAATATGATATAGCTAAACTTTATCAAGAAATGGAACTTGAACTTATAGCTTCTCTTAAAAGAAACTTATTACGACATGAATTAAAAGAGATAGAAGAAAATATGGAATATCCGCAGTGGCAAGCATTAAAACTTAGAGATATTCAAAGAATTAAAAGAGAAAATCAAAATATAATAGGAAGATACACATCTAATATACCAAAAGATATAAAGAAAATAATAAAAGAAGAATACAGGCAAGGAAAAAAAGAAGCAATAAGTTTATTTAATGATGCTAACAGAGGGAAAAGGCGATTAAATGAGAGTTTTTTTAAAACTAATAACAAAAAAGTAAAAGCTATGATTGATGAAATTAATGGAACTTTTAAAGAAGCAGAGAAAGCTATTTTTAGAATGAGTAATGATGTTTATCAAAAAACTATATTTAAAGCTGGATTTTACTTATCACATGGAGCTGTGAATCTTAAACAAGCAATAAACATAGCTATGAAAGATTTTGCGAAAAGAGGTATAAATTGTATAGAATATAAAGACGGAAGACGAATAAATATTGCAGATTATGCTAGGATGGCTGTTAGAACTGCATCTCAAAGGGCAAGACTTATGGCAGAAGGAGACTTTAGGAAAAGATTAAAGAGAACACTTGTAAAAATAACAAAGCATGGAACTTCATGTAAATATTGTAAAGTATATGAACAACAAATATTGGTTGATGATGTTTATTCTGGAGGTGTTCCAGATGGTAAACATGAATTGTTATCTAATGCTATGAGTAAGGGATTATTTCATCCTAATTGTAGGCACAAAGCACCTACTTACTATGAAGAATTAGATGTACTAAAATATGAACAAATGGCTAAAAGTGCTACAGCTAAAGAAGAGGAAGAAAGAAAAAAAGACTTATTTAGTCAAAATGAACAAAGAAAAAGAAGAGTAGAAATTTTAGAAAATGATAAAATATTTAATTCTAAAGGTAGGATTATTGTTAAAGATAGTAATATATTGAAAAATGATATAATAGATTATTTTGACATATACAATAAAGATATCAATTTATTGGATAAAGTATTTAAAGAAGAAAACTATTATATAGGAAACTTACCTGATATAGAAGAATTTAAAAATAATAAATATAAAGAAGTTATAATTAATAAAAGAGGTATAATAACTATAATAAAAAAACATAATGAAATGAATAAAAATGAAATGTTACAAATGTTTAATGTTTTGAAAGACAATAAGACTAATGTATATAAAGAAAATAATATTATACATTTTTTTATGAATAGTTATAAAAATAAGACTTTAGACTTAGGAGTAAATGTAAAACAAGATGAAAATTATGTATTTCACTATACACTAATTAATTCAAAATACACAGAAAGAAAAATAAAAAGATTGAAAAAGATAAAATAAAATAGTATAATAAAAATAAGTTAGAAGTTGAGAAGTATTAAGTTACGCTGTCGCAATACGCCAAGCCCTAAACGGGAAGGTTACAAGCTAGATGTAGGGGGTGACAGTCCTACCTAACTTATAGGAAGTACATAGTACTTCCTTTTTTTGTATAATAATTAAACACTACATTATATGTAGTGCAATGTACAGTTAGATACTGTATGTTGCAGTGCATATAATATTTAAGAGATGAGTAGAAATACTTGTCTCTTTTTTGTATGCCAAAAATAAGTTGCTTGTAATCTAAAAACAAGAGGCAGATGACCTTATCTGTATAAAAAGGAGATAAAAATGGAAGTTGTTGACGGAGTAGAAAACAATGAAGTAGTAGAAAATAATGAAGCTACTGATACTTCGAAAAGTGAAAAAGTTAAAACACAAGTGTCAGAAAAAAAATATACTGATGAGGATGTTAATGCAATATCACTAAAAAACACAAATAAAGCAGTTGAAAAACTGAAAAAAGAATTAGGAATTGATGATGTAGGAGAAGCAAAAAAAATATTAAATGCTTTTAAATCTACTAAGCAAGATACTAAAACAGATGAGTTAAGTATTTTAAAACAAAAAGCTGAAAAAAGTATGTTAGAAGCTGTTAATTTAAGAATTGAAAATGCTTTACTTGTAAAAGGTGTTGATTCTAGTAAGTCAAGTAGAATGATGAGATTGGTTGATAAAAAAGCTATATTAGATGAAAGCGGTAATATTGATAATTCTAAACTTAATACTGAAATAGAAGAAATACTTAAGGACTTTCCAGAATTAAGCAAAAAAAGTGAAGAAAAAGGTTTCACTATAGGTGGAGATGGAAAGGAAACAGAAAAAGAAAAGGTAGATCCATTAGATAAATTAAAAAAAGCAATGAAGCTAAAATAATAATTTATAAAGGAGATATAATATGAATACAATAGAAAAATTTAAACAAAATGCACCTCAACTTCTTGATGCGGTGTATAAAGCAGAAGCAAAGACTGCAATATTAGATACAGATGAAGAATTAGTGCAAGCAGGAGCTAATGCTAATGAAATAATAATACCTATGATAGACATGGATGGTCTTGGAGATTATTCAAGAAATTCAGGTTATACAGAGGGTGATGTTAAATTAACTAACCAAACTGTACCATTTGATTATGAAAGAGGAAGAAAGTTAAAAGTAGATAGAATAGATAATGAAGAAACAGCAGGGATTGCCTATGGAAAACTTTCTGGTGAATTTGTTAGAACTAAAGTTGTTCCAGAAATTGATGCTATGAGATTTGCTAAATATTCAAGCTTAAATGATATAACTAAATTAACACCTGTTACATATACTAAAGGTGAAGAAATTCTTGAAGCAATACAAGATACTTATTCTCAAATGACAGAAGATGAAGTAGGTGAATCAGAAAGAATTTTATTCATAACACCTACACTACTTAAGAAAGCAAAACATGTTTCAAAAATAACTAATACAGATATTTTAGATAATTTTAAAGCAGTAATTGAAGTACCACAAAGTAGATTTTACACTAAAATTCAACTATTAAATGGTAAAGACAGTGGAGAAGAAAGAGAAGGATATAAACCAGCAAGCGATGGTAAGAAAATTAACTTTATGATAATTCACAAACCAGCAGTACTTCAATATGCTAAACATGCAAACATAAAAATATTTACAGCAGACCAAGATCAAGATGGAGATTTCAATAAGATGTTATATAGAATATATTCTCTTGAAAATGGATATAAGAATAAGAGAGCTGGATTTGCTTTATCATATCAAGCATAAGATGAGGAGGAATTAATATGACAATAGTAGGATGGTCACCAGAAGATGACAAAATAAATACTATAACAGCAGTAGAACCTGCAGAAGATAATGAAGAAAGTAAAAAAGACAAAAAAAATACATCAAAAGGTAAAGCAAAAGAAGCAGTAGAACCTGCAGAAATAGAACCTATAATTGAAGAATAGAGGTTATATATGCTTTACCTGAATATTGAAGAATACAAAAATAGGGGAGGTAAACTTGATATACCTCCTTATATTTTTGAAACAATACAAGATATAATTGATGATTTAACATTTAATAGAATAGTTTATATAGGGTATGACAATTTAACTGATTTTCAAAAGGAATGTTTAAAAAAATGTATGTTTGTAAGTATTGAGTTTTATTTTAATAATACAGAGTTATATGAACAAACAATGAATTTGAAAAGCTATAGCGTAGGGGATATATCAGTTACATCTGAATTAAACGAACAAATAATAACAGAGATCAAAAAATATAAAATACCTTACTTAGCTTATAGTAATTTAAAGAAAACAGGATTAATGAGAAGAGGTTTTAAATGGTAGAGAAAATAAAAAAACTAGAATTTTTAGATTTTTTAGCAAATAAAGAATGTGAAATTATAATTTATAGTGATGAAATATCTGAAGATGGAGGTTTCAATGAAGTATTGAGTATTAATAAGCAATGTATTTATCAAGAAAAAACAGAAAAAAGATTAGAACCTAATGGAAAAGAAATAATACTGAATGGAATTATATTAGTCAAGGGAGATTTGAACCCAAATATAAAAACTTTATCTATAGGTAAAGTAAAAATAGAAAGTAAAGAATATACAATACATAAAGGGTATAGAATTTTTAATCCAGATGGAACAGTCAATCATACAAAATTGGAGATAATATGAAAATTAGTAAAAAAATCAAACAAAATGTTGTTGATGAAATTAATGATTATGCACGTGATGCTTTACTAGAAACAGCAGATTCAATCCAATCCGACTTATTAGACTCTCAAACAATACCTTTTGATACACGGAATACTAGAAGAAAGTATCTTTGTAGATGACACTCATATTGAAAAAGGAAAAGCAATTATTGGAGTAGACACACCATATGCTAGAAGAGTTTATTTTCATCCAGAGTACAACTTCAAAAAAAATAAAAATCCTAATGCTCAAGGTATGTGGTTTGAAACTTATATATCAGGAGATAAGAAAAACTATGCTAATGAATTGTTTAAGAAATTTATGAAAGGAAAAATATAATGTTATTAGATAAATATAGAGATTATTTTAAAGAAAATTACAAATGGCAACATCCTATCTCTATAGGAAAGATAGATAATAATAAAGAAAAAATGCTAACCTTCTATAATTCTAAGAGAGTAATGAAGAATGAAGGATTCATAAATGATAAAAAAACAAAAATAAAACCAATAACTATTTTATTAAAATATGGAACTAATTACAAAGAGGCTTTAGAAGAAGCTACTAAAATACAAGAATTTTGGAATTTTAGAAATTTTAATATAGATAACTATCAAATATATTCAAATCTTTTGTATTCTGAACCTATTGAATTAGGGACAGATGATAAAGGAAATTATGAATTTTCATTTGAAATAGATTTGATAGAAAATGAAAGGAAGGAGAATTAATATGCCAGAACCAAAAGTTATTAAATCTGGAGTATTTCCAGTAAACAATTGCATAATAGAATTAGGAACAAAAAAGACAGGTGATGTATGGACATATGTTAAAGTTGCAGAAATGGAAAAAGGAAATATATCAATTGAAACTGGTATTGAAACATGGACTGCAATGGAAAATGAAGGATGGCAAAGTGCACTTGCTACAGCAAAGAAAGTTACTTTCAATTTAGCAGGTAAGAGACACTTGGGAGATCCAGGAAATGATCATTTAGCAAGTCTTGCTTTAAAAAATGGGGTGGATGCTTATACTGCACTTAAGGTAACATTTCCTAACAAAGATGTCTTTGAAATGGAGGCAGTTGCTGATGTTAAAGATTTTATGGGACGGAGATTCTACAAATGTAGCACCTCTATCTGCTGATTTAATATCACATGGAAAGCCTAAATATACAGAAGGAGCTTAATTTTATTTAAAAGGGGGGGAACTATCATTCCCCTATTTTTTATTATAAGGAGAAGGGAAAAAATGAGAATATTAGATACAAAAATTTTACCAAAGGAAAAAAGAGAAAAACCAAAAATAAAAGTTTTGGATAAACTTTATGATGTGGATAATACTAAGAAGACATATGATAAACTTTATGAATTAGAAATTGATACAGAAAAGTCTGTAATGGAAAAACAAAGTATATTGTTAGAATTACTACTAGGAAAAAAAGCAGTTAAGGAAATATTGGATTTAGATTTAAGTAATGATGAATATAAATATCTAGTTAATGTTGTAGTTGCAGCTACTACAGGTCAAGAAGTAGAGGATATAGAAAAAACAACAGAAAAAAAGTAAATTACGACTATTATTATGATGATAAGTATGACTGGAATTTAATAGTATCAAGTTTTTTGGAACAATATAATATAGATTTACTAGAAGAGTATGACACGATTACTGTTGAAAAATATAATATGTTGATAACTGGAATATCACCTAATACAGCAATTCGGAAGAATCATTTCAATAAGAGCTGAAAATGATGAAAATATAATAAAAAATATGTCAGAACATGAACTTAGAATTAGAGAAGAATGGGAAAACTTTAGAGTTAAAAATATGACTGAGGAGGAAAGAAACGATAAATTAGAAAAAGCAATGTATATCTTCAAAATGTTAGCAAGTAACAATGACTAATATAGGGGGAAATATATGAGTAAAAGTGTAGGTGAGGTAAGCATTGATCTGACATTAGATGATAAAGGATTTTCTCGAGTATTAAATAATACTATGAAACAATCTGAGAACTTTGCTAGCAACACTATGAATAAAATAAGTGGATATATAACAAAAGCATTTGCAGTAGGATCTATCTTAGCATTTGGAAAAGCAAGCATTGATGCAGCAAATGCAAGTCAATCAGCATGGACAGGTTTAAATTCAATAATATCAGGACAAAACAAAAGTTTTTCTAAAGCTCAAAGTTTTATAAATAACTATATTTCTGATGGATTGGTTCCCCTTAATAATGCAGTAACTACTTATAAAAATTTATTAAGCAGAGGTTATGATACATCACAGATTGAAAAAATAATGGATGTATTTAAAAATACAGCTGCCTTTGGAAGACAGTCAAGTTATTCAATGGGTGAAGCTATACAGTCAGCGGCCGAAGGTTTAAAAAATGAAAATTCAGTATTGGTCGATAATGTCGGAGTAACTAAAAATGTTGCTAAAATGTGGGATGAATATGCTAAAAGTATAGGAACTACAGCAAACAATCTTACTCTAGCACAAAAAAGACAAGCTGAAGTAAATGGAATTATAGAAGAAAGTAAATTCCAGATGGGAGATGCTAAGGCATATACTGAGACTTATGCAGGTAGAATGGCACAACTTAATAGTGCATTTGTAAACTTGAAAACTGCAGTTGGTAATATTATTGCTCCAATTGCTCAAATGTTTATACCTGTGCTTACTATGGCATTTAATGCAGTTACTAGATTCTTTAATGGAATAGGTCAATTGTTAGCAGTATTTGGTATAAAGTTTCCTAAAGTTATACAAGGAGAAACCAAAAATGCTATTAATGGAATTTCATCAGGATTAGGTAAAGCTACAGAGGGAATGAAGGGAGCAGGAAAACAAGCTAAGAAAACAGCAAAAGAAATTAATAGTGCTTTTGCTAGTGTTGATGAACTTAATGTTTTCAAGCTACCTGATAAGCCTGAAACAAATTCAAATGTAGGTGGTAATTCAGGGATAGATGCAGGAGCACGGAGCAGGTATAGGTGATTTAGGAATTGATCCAAAAGGAGCAGATGAATTATCAGGTTGGGCTGTTAAATTTAAGTCACAAATGGAAGATATATTTAATGTTATAGCAAATACCAATGTTTGGAAATCTATGCTTACATCTGGTGAAAAAGTATTTAATACAATACTTGATAAAGGAAAGAGCTTCTTCAGTTCATTTAAAGGAATATTTACATCTTTAGGCGAAGCTTGGACTGATACTATAAAAGATAGAGGTCCAGAATTTGATAATGCCTTTTCAGAATTAATAATAGGTGCAGGAGATATTATTAATAGTAGGATTAAATTTTTAGTTGCACCATTCGAAGGGTTCTTTAGTGGAGTAGATACTGCATTAAAAGAAAAGGCACCAGAACTTACTAATAGTTTTTCAGATATAATGTTACCATTGGTTGAATTTATTGGTAAAACATTTCAAGAAATATCAATACCTATTGATCAATTTACAGAAGACTTTAAGTTAGGATTTAATGATTTAGGAATAACTGTAACTAATTTTATTACAGATGTTTTAACAGGAATAGCAACTAATATGCCTGACATTATGGGAAATCTTAATGTACTTAAAGACGGATTTGTTAATACATTTAGTCAAATAAGTTTTATTGTGGGACAAATGTGGAATGATTTTACAAGAAGCATTAGAGATACATGGGATAAATATGGTAAAGGTATTAGTGATGAAATTGGAAAGTTTATAGTTAATATTACAGAGCATTTCAAAAAGATATGGACAGATATTTTAGAACCAGTTATAAAACCTTTCTTAGAAGAATTCAAAAAAGCATGGGATGAATCTTTGAAACCTGCAGTTGATAATGTTATGAATTTTATAGGAAAACTTATTCAAGGAGCATTACAACTATATAACGGTTTTATAGCACCTATCATAGGATATTTAAGAGATCAACTTGCTCCTATATTTAGACAAGTTTTTACTATAATAGGAGGTGTAGTTAATACAACATTTAGGTTAATAGGAGATTTAATTAGTTCAGCTTCAAGATATTTCAGTGGATTAATTGATTTTATATCAGGAGTCTTTACTGGTAATTGGAGAAGAGCATGGCAAGGTATAAGAGATATGTTTGGAGGTATATTTGGTTCAATAGGAGCATTGGTAAAAGCACCTATTAATCTTATTATTACAGGGATAAACAGCTTTTTATCTGGAATAAATCGAATAAAAATACCTGATTGGGTTCCTGGTATTGGAGGAAGAGGTTTTCATATTCCAAGACTTCCTTTACTTGCAAATGGTGGTTATGTAAGAGCAAACAGTCCTCAACCTGTTATTATAGGTGATAATAAACGAGAAGGTGAAATAGTAGCACCTGAAAGTAAAATTGATCAAGCCGTAGCAAGAGGAATTGAAAGAGCTAATATAGGAAACGGATCACCTAAAGAGTATGTAATAGTATTAGATGTGAGATATGAAGATGGAAGAAGAATTATAAAGAAAATAAATGATGTTACCAAAGAAGAAGGAGAAGTATTATTAATACAGTAGGAGGTTTTACATGGAAAAAGATTATATTGTAGTTATAGGAGAGGACAGGTTAAAAGTAGATGAAATAAATCCAGAATTTGCAATTCAAGATTCAAAAGCATCAGGTCGTGGAGAAGATCTTACTATGTATAGAGAAATATTAGGAGGGATAAATAAGTTTACTTGTAAATTAAATTATCCTTATGGAGAACAACTGAATATTATAAGAAAGCTTAGTAGAACACCTATAGTTACTATTGATATATATAATCCAATGGAAGGAAAAAGAAGGCAAATGAAAGTAAGTGTCAAATGTGAAAAAATCAACACTATAAAAATTTCAGGAATAGAGTATGCAAAACCATTCGATATTAGTTTTACACAAATAGGAAAGGATGTTATATGATTGAATATTGGAACAAGCTTGCAAATAATGATCTTATAATAACACAACATAGACTTACAATTGAAAATAAGGTTTACGAAGATGGGATATTTAAAAGTTTCCCATCTTTTAAACATATTTCTAATAAATATATAGGAGGATTTCCAAGTAAGACTTGTGAATTTATTATTTATGACCATGATGAAAATATAAATATAAAAAACAAAGAGATTTTGTTAGAAATAGGTCATAAAATTGATAATGATATAGTTTGGTTCAAAACAGGGTATTTTAAGATTACAGATATAATTTCAGATAAGAGTGCAAAAACTATTAAATGTACAGGAGAAGATAGAACATATTTATTTAATGATAAATATAAAAGTGACTTGAATTGGGAGAATAGACATACAGGAAAAGAGATAATAGATGAAATATTACAAAAAATAGGAATTGAATTAGATGGAAATTTTACATTTGAGAATCACAGCTTTTTAAGACCTAATTTTAAATTTAACATATCATATAGAGAAGTGATTTCAAAAATGGCAGAAATCTGCGGAGCTATAGCAATTATTACAAATGAAGGTAAATTGAAAATAAAAAAACAAACAAATAAAGATATTTTAGTAGAGAAAAAACATAGAATAGATTATTCATTAGAAAAACCAAAAGGAAAAATAAGTAGAATATCTTTAGGAGTTGAAGGATATGAAGATGATTATTTGGCAGGAACAGAAAAAGAAGGATATATAACTCATAGTATTGAAAATAATCCATATTGTGATTTGTATAGAGATGAAATGGCAAATAAAATATTAGAAAACCTTAAAGATATAGATATTGCAGAATTTGAAATAAAAGGATTTCTTGATGATTGTTTTTTAGAATTAAACGATAAAATAAGAATAAAAGGAAATGATGACAATATCACAGACATAGTAGTATTAGGAATAGAAAATCCAGGAACATTCAGAAGTAAAGTGTATTGTAAAATTGAAGAGAGCAAGAAACAAGAATATACAATAGCAGGATCTGTAAAAGAAGACTTGAAGCGTGTAAGTTTAAAGGTTAATCATATAAAAGATGAGATAACTGCAGAAGTTGCTAAAGTAACAGAAAAAACAAACGAGCTTACAAAGTTTCAAGCTGATATAGAAGGGCTAAAACTATGGAAGGAAGCACAAATAGACCTTGCAGACCATAGAAAAGGAATAGGAACAATTACAACAAAAGAAGCTGAAGATTTTAATGTAGTAAAATATCAAGCAGAAGGTGGAAGGCTATACAGAAATGTAGGTGGATTATATCCATCACAAACATTATATCCATCTACTACATTGTTCATGCCTGAAAAGACAGGATTGGAGGAAATAGAATGATAACTATAAAAGTATATAAAAATAGTACTACAAGTTCTGAATTTAAAACTTATACTTTACAAAATGAAGATCTTAAGAGTTTTGAAAAATATAATGATTCATTAGATATAAACGAAAAAGGTGAATACATTATAGAGAGATGGATACATATAAATGAATATGGTGGTTACACAATAGAAAAGAGAATAGAGACAGGAAAAATAGAAGACTTTTCATTATATGAGGGAATAAATGTTATTGATATAAATACTAAAAGAACTAACACTAAGATAACATATATAATAGAAAATCCATACACAAAAGCTATAGGTGTAGAAATAAAAAATAAAATACTAATAAATAATCAAGGTATTATGCAAGAAGTAAGCAAGAAAGTTGGAAAAGATGAAATAATATCAAGGATTAATCAATCACCTGAAGAAGTAGCTATAAAGGCAAATAAGATAAAGCTTGAAGGTGCAGTTACAGCAAATACAAATTTTAAAATATTAGATGATGGTAGTATAGAAACAAAAAATGCAAAGATAAACGGAGATTTAATAACAGAAAAAGGAGTCTATACAGTATTAAGTTTTAATTATATAGAAAGAGCTAAACCATATACAGGAGTAGATACTGATATGGATAATGCATGTTTTTTTAATGCTGTTTATAGAATAGAAGGAGGAACAGGAGGACATGGTAAATATTTAGCATATCATAATGCTATAAGAATACCAGTAGGAATACCTTCAAATTTTGAAATCAAAGAAGTTAAAGTAGTAGTGCATAACAAACAGAAGGAATGGAAAAATTCATACGGAGAATACATATGCACAGGTAATGTAAAAAACATGTGTATATATACTAAAGGAGAATTTTTTACACCTAGCAGTATTTCATATATAAATGGTGATATTCCTAGATATGAAAAATTAGATCTTGATAGTGTTATATCAGATTCATGGAATGGACAAAAGGAATATAGCTTTAATGGTAATGGTATAGTATCAAGCAAGAATATCAAAGAAAATATAATAATAAATACATCAGAAGATGGAAGTAAATATTTTGAAATATTTTTAGGAGATAAAGGACCATTGTATTCGGAACTTGGATATGCAAAAGATCCAGGAAGAGAATATGATATGGCAAGTTTAACATATCCTGAAATAGGAGAGAGAAATATGCTACCTAAAATGAGTATGTTAACTCCGTTTGTTTTTGTTATGGGATATTGGAAATAAAGGAGGTAATTAATGAAAAAAATTGAATTTAAAAATTTACCAAGTAAAGAAACACCACTTTCTGCTAATAATTTAAATTTGTTACAACAAAATGTTGAAGATGAAATAAACAAAAAAGCTAATAAAGAATATGTTGACAGTAATAAAGCGACAAAAGCAGAAGTTGAGTTTATAAAGAATAATTACAGTAAAAATAAAAGTGTGATAAGTATATACAAAAAAGAAGATCAAATATTTCAAATGGGGGACAATGTAGGAAGAGGTGTAGATTTTAATACTGTAAATAAAAATATAGGAGATGCTTTTAAAATTAGTAGAAATACAATAATTGTGAAAAAAAATTGTACTGTTAAAATATCTTATGGGTTATTTATGGATCATGCAGGAGGATATGTTATGGCTACTCTATATAGGAGAAGAGCAGGTAATCTTTTTGTAGCTAATATGAGTATAGATCATAGAGAAAATTTATTTAAATATTTAGGGGTTGGTGGAATTATAATAGAAGTTAAAGAAAATGATGATATTATGATAGATGTAGCTAAAACAGCAAGTGATCAATTAAAGATAAGAGGTGGATATCAGTATAATTTCTTAACTGTGGAAGAAATATAGAAAGGAGGCACAAATGGATAAATATATTACACAAATATTTTTAGCTATAATTGGAGGTATAGCTTATATACTAGGAGGATTTGATACTATATTAGTAACACTTATTACTTTTATTATAGTAGATTATATAACAGGAGTACTTAAAGCTATAAGACTAAAACAGTTGAATAGTCAAATAGGAGCTAAAGGTATAGTTAAGAAACTAGGTTATTTAGTTATTGTGGTTATAGCAGTGAAACTTGATTCAATGTTAGGCAACACAAGTTATATAAGAAACTTAGTTATATTTGGATTCATATCAAATGAAGGAATATCTATACTAGAAAATGCATCACTTTTAGAGATTCCAATACCTGATAAAATAAAAAGTGTACTTAAGCAATTAAAGAACACAGAAGCAGAAAATAGTGAAATACCAAAGAAAAA
>RBWB01581903.1_pt1 | contig 18252 bp, 16 predicted proteins | sample 2014201 | NCBI WGS metagenome assembly RBWB01 (sample SAMN10133834, study PRJNA383868) | Human oral metagenome, whole genome shotgun sequencing project. | isolation source: supragingival plaque isolated from 88 juvenile twins | host: Homo sapiens | place: Australia
GCTTGCATAGATGCTCCTAAAGGCGCCCCACACCGCAGCCTCCCCCGCCGTCCACTACTAGGGGCATGACCAGCTCCTCCCCCGACTGCGGTTTCGCACCCCTGCACGTACATACCGACGCCTCTGTGCTCGACGGCCTCGGACACGTCCAGGACTATGTCGATCGCGCCGTCGAACTCGGCCTGGGCTCCATGTGCGCAACCGACCATGGCAGCCTCGCGAATGCGCGGGCGCTGAACACCGCATGCCGGAAAGCGGGCATCAAGCCCATCATCGGCATGGAGGCCTACATCTCGATCGGGTCGCGCTTCGAGCACAACTCCCTGCGGGCCGTCGACCTGGGCGGCGAAGGCGAGAAGACCAAGGACTACGAGCACCTGACCCTCATCGCCGCCACCCCCACCGGCTGGCGCAACCTGGTAACCATCCACAACCTGGGGTGGCAAACCGCATGGAAGGGCAAATCCCGCGCCGACTACGAGCTCCTGACCCAGCACCATGAGGGGCTGATCTGCCTGACCGGCTGCTTGGGCGGCCCCGTGCTCGGTCCGGCCGCACGTGGACGCATAGACCAGGCCGAGGCCAACCTGGATCGTCTGATCACCATTTTCGGAGCCGAGCAGACGTTCGTGGAGCTGATGGAGCACTCCATCGCAGAAGAGAGCGCGATCCTGCCCGATGTGGCCGCTCTGGCCGATCGCAAAGGCATCAGGTGCGTGGCCACATGCGACAGCCACTACGTGCACTCCGACCAGGCCTTGGCTCACGACGCCTGGCTGGCCAAGCAACGTGGAACCACGGTGGCCGATCCGTCCCGATGGCGCTTTCACGGCTGCGGATACCATCTGCTGGGAGAAGGGGAGATGCGCGCCCTGCGGCCCGAGCCCTGGTGGAGCCGGGCGGTATCGAACACGATGCTCGTCGAGCAGATGGTGCAGCCTGACGTGCTGGGCCCCACCTCCATGCGTCTGCCGACCCCGCCGGTGCCCGATTCCTACGACGGCGACCTGGTCGCCTGGGTGGTGGACTGGGCCAGGCACGGCGCCGCAGAGCGCTACGGCACCCCTATGCCCGAACAGGTGCGGGACAGACTCAATACGGAAATGCGGGTGTTCAAACGGCTCGGCATGGTCGGCTACGCGGCCCTGGTGGGAGAGATGATCTCCTGGGCGCGCACCCGAGGGATCCTGGTCGGCCCGGGGCGCGGGAGCTCGGCGGGATCCTGTCTGCTGTACTGCCTGGGCATCACTGATATCGACCCCCTGGAGTCAGGCACGCTCTTCGAACGCTTCCTCGACCCCGAGCGCGCCGGCATGCCTGATGTGGACACCGACTTCGAGCGCGGACGACGCGACGAGGTCTACCAGCACCTGGTCGAGATCTACGGCGTCGATCGCGTGGCGCGCCTGGGTACCACCGGTCGTGCGGGAGCGAAGGCGGCGCTGAAGGACGCGGCTCGACAACTAGGCGTGAGCGCCTCCTGGGTCGGGCGGCTGACCAAGACCATTCCCGGCGTAGGCGCACAGATCCCCTCGATCTCAAGTCTACTGGCCGACCCCGTGGGCGAGCGCTTCCGTCAGATTCTGGCCTCCTGCCCCACCGCCCCCGACCAACTGACCGACCTGGCCCGCGGCTTCGAGGGAACCGCCACCAGTGTCGGCATCCACGCCTGCGGCGTCATCGTCTCCTCCGAGCCCCTGACCGACCTGATCCCCATCCGCATAGACGCAGCCACCGGCGAGAGGATCGCCTGCTGGGACGGCCCCGAATGCGAGCAGACGGGCCTGGTCAAACTGGATCTACTGGGGCTGCGCACCCTCGATCAGGTTCGAACCGCGTGCCGAATCGCCGGCATCGATACCTCAGACATTCCACGAGGGCGTGACGTGAGCCCTCAGGATCCGGTATGGGGTCTCCTCGCCGCCGGCGACACCGGCAGCGTTTTCCAGCTCGAGTCCGGAGGCATCCGTGACCTGGCTCGCCGCCTGGCGCCGCGCAGCGAGGGCGACATCACCGCCTTGGGCGCCCTGTACCGCCCCGGCCCCATGGGCACGGACATGCACACCGACTACGCCGAGCGACGCAATGGCCGTCAGGAGGTCTCCTACCGCGCCTTCACCGACGACGCCGACGAGGCAATAGGGCTCGACGCGATCCTGGGCCCCACCCATGGACTCGTCGTCTATCAGGAGACGATGATGCGCTTGGGCACGACGGTTGGAGGCTTCACGGCCTCGGGCACAAATCGATTACGCAAGGCCGTGTCCAAGAAGCAGCAGGACGTCATTGACGCCCTCGGCGAGGAATTCGTCTCGGGAGCGGTCCTGAGCCGCAACGCCGATGGGCTCCCCAAACAGGCATTCCGCACCGAGACGGCCCAGCACTTGTGGAGCGCCATCGAAGCCGCAGGCCGCTACGCCTTCAACCTGAGCCACGCCGTCGCCTATGGACGCATCACCTTCTGGACAGCCTGGCTCAAGGCTCACCACCCGGCGGCCCTGGGCGCCGCCACCTTGGCGGTGACCGACACCGAGTCGCGACGCGCCGAAGCGATCGGATGGATGCGCGAACGCGGCATCGAGGTGGCGGCCCCCGACATCCAACGAGGGCAGATCGCCACCACAGCGCTCGATGACCGCACTGTCGTTCTCGGCCTGAGCGAGATCAAGGGCGTGGGCTCGATCGCGCGCATCCTGGTCGAGCACCGCCCCGCCGATGGCTGGCCCAGCATCGCCGTCATGGTGAAGGCCTGCAAGGACGCGGGCCAGCCGCTGACCTCGCTAGCGCTGGAGTCCTTGGCAAAGGCCGGAGCACTGGACTCCTTCGGCCCCCGCGCCGGACTGGTGCTGGCCCTGCGAGCCCTGGCCCGAGGCGCCGAGGTAACCGTGCCCGAGGTCGAGTACATGCCGGCGACCCGGGCAGTCGTCCAACGCCAAGTGCTCGACACAGTCTCAGACGACCCCCTGGCCGACCCCGACGCACTCGCGGCTCTGCACGTCTGGCGGGATTCCGCCGGCAGGAATGCTCGACGCCTACACGTGGTGGAGGCGATGCGCGCCGGTGAAAGGGTGACCGTGGCCGCGCAGGTAGTGGCGTGCGAGGACAAAGCCGGGGAGACCTGGCGTCTGCGGGTGCTGACCTTGGGTGATGGTCCTCGGCGTGTGGAGGCGGCCTTCTGGAACGAGCGCAAGGACGAGATCGATCATATTCTGGCCGGTCAGGTGGTGGTAGTCGCCGGGACGGTGCGCACTCGCAGCGTGCCCGATGCCGACGGCGGACCCGATACGGTTGTGCGTTCCCTATCGGCCACGAGTCTGTGGATTCCCGACATTCCTACAGGCACAACTCGCCCATTCGCCCATTCCGGCATCGATGAGGCGTTGGAACGTCTATGCGAGCTGAGCGTGCCTGCCGCGCACCAGTAGATGCGTCCGGGGCGGCCGCCCCCGACAGTCACATGGTCGAGAAAGGGACAACCAATGACCACGCCCGTCATGCTGGTCGGCAACATCACCGCCGATCCCAAGATCCGCACCACCAGTGGTGGGAAAAAGTACACGATCTTCACTATCGCCGAGAATGTTCGAGCCCGCAACGACGGCGAGGAGGATCGTACCTTCTTCCACACCGTCAAGGCCTATGACGGGCAGTATGGATTCGCCACGAAAGTCGTGGATGTCTTGCACAAAGGTGCCGCGGTCATCGTCTCCGGAGTCCTTGAGACCTACAGCGAGACAGTATGGGTCGACGACAAGGACAACGAGGGCGAACTCAAGGAGGTCAACGCCACCCGCAGTCAGATTATCGCCTGGCACATCGGCCCCGACCTGGCGGGCAATCAGACGGTGACAGTCACCCGAAACGGAGCCTCTGCTACCACGGGCCGAACCCGTCCTCGCCCCCAGTCCGCTGCCAGCCCTGATGCCGGCTCCTCCGACGAGGAGGGGTTCACCGACTCTCAGCCCAAGAAGCGCTCCTCTGGGCGCCGGGCGCCTCAGCCCACCACCGACTTCGACGAGGACGAGTTCTGAGCCCCTACCGCCCCGTGCATCCCCTCGCACGGGGCGGTACATATGAGAGGAGGATCAATGCCCACTAATCCGCTTGTGCGCACACCTGTGCGTGAGCTCAGGCGTCACGCCGTGCCGATCGGGGTCGGGGCACTCGCCCTCGTCGTCGTGCTTTTCCTGAGTATCGCCACCGCTGGCAAGCGCGCCACACCGCAACCGGAGGTCCCCTCCGTCGAGCCGACACCATCCGCGACCGCGAGCGCCAGCGCCTCGGACACGCAGGCACCCACATCTGTGACGCGCACTCTGACCAGGGAGTGTCCGGAGAAGTGCACGCTCGTGTTCACCGCCACCGGGAGTGCGGACACGCAGTTGACCATCAGCCATGTCGGCGATCTGGAGGATTCTCACCCGTTGACCCCCGATGGGGCCAGTTCGCGCATCCAAGTCACTGGCACCGGCAGCTTTCAGGCCACCGCCACCGCGTCCGACTGGGTTGATCTGTCCGCGGAGCCCGTCCCGTGACAGGCGCGCTGCCGATCCGTCACCGCGTCATGACGGGTGCCACTGTTGGGATGGCGCTATTCTCGGGCTTCGTCCTGCCGATCCCGGTCTTTGCCATCGCCGGTCACGAGTTTGGCGGGGCCGTCATCCCGCTGGCGCTCGCTCTTGGGCACATGAGCGCCCCGTATGTGGCAATCATGTGCCTGCTTCTGGCCGGTTCGACCCTGCTGGGCCACTGGGACGACTCCGATGAGACGCCACCCGGTAGGTTCTGGAAATTCACCTGCGCGCCGGCGGGCATTGTTGTGACCAGTGCTGTCGCCGTCGGTCTCACGGCCCCGACGATGACTCTGTCCGGACTACTGGTGCGTCCCGGCAACGGGGCGGTGATCATGCTCGTGACTGTGGCGTGCATGCGCGCCCTGGGGGTACGCAATCTCATTGTTCTGTGGGGGTCGGGCCTGATGGGGCTGCTCATGGGTATTGCGCTTCCCGCCACCGCCTGGTGGTTTGCCCCCGTCGCCATCACTCTGGGCATGTGGATTCGGTGGCTCGGCGACGCGCTGACTGAGCACCCGCCAAGGCGGCTGAGGCGCCGTCTGCCGCTGTCGGAGCGGGCGGGCGTTCGTCTCAACAGGGGGCTGACCGCCCTCATGAGCCTGTACGTGATGATCGGCGCCATTCAAATGGCGGTGTTCGTATGGGGGTGACCACCATTGACGCCCATCTCACCGACACCGGTCTCGTCCTGGAGGATCGGGCCAAGACGGTGCGCAAGGTGTGCAAGGACTACATCAGTCCATCCAGTGCACACACTCTGGCAGGGGGCTGTGCCGCCTCGTGGGCTGCCGACAGGCTCGGACCCCGCAATGCCGACCCCATGAGTCCGGCCAACACCGGCACAATCGTGCACGCCGTCATGGAGGCCCTCTACGGATTGCCGGCCGAACGGCGCACGCCCGAGGCCGCAATGAATCTGTGGACCGACTGTCAGACCCAGGCGCGCACCCGGGCTGCCGAAGCGGGCCTGGTCTTCACCGATTCACAATGGCATGAGCACTTCGCCCACTACGACGCCGCGGTGCTGGCCGTCTTCGACGAGTCCTACATCGACACTCTTCCGTCCGACACAGATGTGGTCGCCACTGAGCGCAGCGTGGGCTCATTCGACGCATCCACGTTCACGATCACACCCGTGCCGGCATGGGGGGTGCCCGTCTACGGTGTCGTCGACCGCATTGACCGCCGAGCCGATGGGCGCCTGGTCATGCGGGACTACAAGCTCAAGGGGCTGAAGAACGGCACTGTCGCAGCAATGCCGGATGCCGCCCACCTGGAACGTTTCGGCGACCCGTACGGCCACCAGCAGCGCATCTACGCCGCCGCCTTGAATGCCGACGGCACCGGCGAACTGGCGGAGGCCCGCCTGTTGTTCCTGGGCACGCGCGAGCAGCGCCGCATTGATCTGGGGCAAGAGGCCATGTCCGTTACTCGGGATCTGTTGACCTCGACCTGGAACGGCTACCGGCGCATGTGCGAGGCACGGACCTTTGAGTATAAGACGGGCCCCTTGTGCGGCTTCTGCCCCCTGGCCGAAGTATGCCCCGCCGCCGCGCGCGAGGGTCGCGGTATCCCGAGCCCTCGGCGCACCAGTGAGCCCTTGGGAGTCCTGTCCACCCCTGTGCGAATGGCGCCATCCACTACTGGGGACATGAGGGAACCCATTTGGGCTGACGACAAGCCTTACATCGACCATATCGACAACTCCCCCAATGCTGCCGCTTATGGCGCCGCGACCGCCTTTGGAATGGTCACCCTGGCATGGGAGAGCCTGGAAGAGGCGGGCCGTCCGCTGCGCTCTCGAGACATCCACGCTCTGGCCGCTACCTTCCACGCGGTGATTGTCGAGGCCGCAGCCGTCATGATCGGCGCGAACGTCACAGACGTGCCGCTGAACTCTGGAGCCGTCACCCGCTGCTCCGGGGCGCTACGAACCTACCTGGCCTCCCGCCCCGTACCTCTGGACGGAACGAGCGAGCAGATCGCCCGATGGGCGGCCCAGGCCACTCGCGCCTGCACCACTATCGCCTGCGTCGCTCACGACCTGACCGTGAGCGGATACGCCCTCGCAGACTCCCCGTGGCGGCAGTTGGCGACCGCCGTAGACAAGCCCAACCAGAAGGTGGCCTGACGTGGCTCTGGAGAACCCCGACAACCTGCCTCTGGTGGCCGCTGCCGCCATGATGGCGGGAGACCCGTCCGCATACGGACAGTTCCGCGACTGGGCGGGACGCGTGCGGCACAACACCGCCTTGTTGGCGCTTCTTATGGACGACATTGACATGAACAACGCCGGCATAGATCACAACATCGAGGTCATTCGCCGCGCCCATGTCAAGAATGACATGACTTCCAAGGCCTTCTCCGGCACTCTCACCGGCTGCAAGTTGGAGAAACACACCAAGCGCTACATCTTGACTGTTCAGGGCGATTACAGCACCCCCGACCAAATGCGCACTCCGCCGGTCTACACCGAGGAAGGCCGCGCCCTGGTCGACCAGATCATGGGAGGCCCCAAGAACCCGGCTACCGGACGGCGTCCCAGAGGGTCCCTCAAAGGCCACAAGGTCTTCGTCTATATCGACATGCAGCGCACTAAGACGCAGAAGAATGTGCGCGTCCTGACCGCGATCCGGGATCTTGGCATACCCGGTGACTGAGATCGGATGTCAATCCGACGTCGTTCGTATGCATCTGTCCTGAGTGAGTACACCCGTTGAGAGAGGTCCACCATGAGCGAGTACTACACAGGAGCTGACCAGTGGGGGCAGGACGACGCCAATACCGATATCGATACCGACATCGATGCTGAAACTCCTCCCCAGGCGGAGCCCCCGGTATCGCGCAGACCCCGGCGCACCTCCTCGCGCCGCTCCAGAAGCAGTGCCGTTACCCGGGCGGCGGCTGAGGCTGTCCTGGACCGCTACGAGACAATGTCCACCGCCTCCGAGACCGAGCGGGAGGCGTTGAAGACCGTGCTGGGCTCAAGCGCGACCGATATCCGCAGCCTGACTGTGGCCCTCGCCTCGGGCGTTGAGCCCAAGCACGCGGCAGCCATGGACGACTTGCTCACCATCGCGGCCTCCGACGACGCCGACCGGGACATGGTGGCTCTTACTCTCGGAGTCGGACAGTCGGGCATGAAGCGCCTGCGCGCCGCCTGGCAGCTGGCTGGCTCCCTGTCGAAGCAGACGCAGAACCTGTCCACTAACCCCGTTCAAGCGGCCCGCTCTCTAGCCCAGGCCGCTTCAGACGTCTTTGATGTCCTATCCACCGTCAAGACTCTGCTGGGTTGAGCCATGACCGAACAACGCTGCCGCATGTACCGCCTCAGGCCGGACCACCACGTGCCCGTGCACGAGCCGCGGGCCTGTTGCCACTGCTGGGCCTCGTGTCGCAACCTCGCACAGGAAGGCGCCCAATGGTGTGCCGAATGTGAGGCGGCGGCGGCGGACTCCGACGATCTGAGGGTGATCGTCTGGCTGGACGACCTCACCGAGCCGCCGACCACCCCCGACGAGCTGGTCGACCATCTGATGGGAGCCTGACATGAGGCTGTTCAAGGCCAAGAGCAAGAAGGCCGACTTCTGGGCCCGGCCCGGCATGATGCCCACCGCCGCCGGTGAGGCGGCGGGCGATCACGCTGTCAAGGCGCGGCGATGGAGACGCCTGGTGAAGGCCAACTTCATCGCTTTCCCTTTCGCTGTGCTGGCTCTTGTCATGGTAGTAGCCCAGCTGGTTACCATCACCGGGGCCGGCCGAGACAATACCGGCGGCGATGGCGTACCGACTGTGGTCAGAGCCGAGGCGCTCGATACGGTCAGCGACTGGTTGAGCTCGAAGAACCCGCCGCTGACCGAGGCGAAGGTGATCGGCTGGGATGGCGCAACCAAGCTGACGTGGCCTGATACCACTGACAAGAAAGACCGCACCTATGACGTCTGGGTGGCGCATGTACTCGTTTCCTCTGGTTCCGACCTCTATCGAGCTGGAGTCGAGGTTAGCCTGGAGGGGGCAAGCGCCTCTGTGGTCGGCACCCCCAGCCTTGACATGATCCCGCCCGCCGAAGATTCTTCCGCCACAACCACCAACAGCGTGCTATGGCCGGGAACGACTGCCGTCTCCGCCCCCGATGCGGTGGATCGCGCTGTTCAGGCCTGGGCGCAGGCCTACGTCTCTGGTGATTCGAAGAAGTTGACCACGGTGATGGCTGATCCAGATGCCTCCCACAGCTACCTGCCGATCTCCGGAGTCACACGCGCAACCGCGACCGTCAATGGGGCCGCCTACCACGCCTACGGCAGGGGTAAAGAGCCGGATACAAGCGTGCTGATGGTCAGCGCAACCCTGTCCGCCGAGCGCGACGGACTCGACAAGCCTGCGCAGATCACGTTCGACCTGCTCATCTCCGACCCGACCACCGGATCGGCTCGAGTGACCGCTTGGGGTGCCCCAGGCACCGGTCCAACCTTGTCCCCCTATGTCAACGCCGTGGGCGCCGGAGCCGGCGACAGCCTCAAATCTCCGACCGCGACTGCAAGCACCAGCGAAAGCCCAACGGCGAATCCAACCGCCACCTCGACCCCAACCCCGAGTCCGACCCCGAAGAAGAACTGATGCCATCTCCGATTGACCACCCCACTTCAGTCCTGCGTTGTCCGTTGCGCGAGGATCCGGGTCTGCTCGTCGGTGTCGACGGATCCGCCTGGTTGTACCGAGAGATCCCCCGCTCCCCCGTGACCGACGCGCGCACCCCTGAAGATCGCGATATTGCTGCTGGCCCGATCAGTGGTTTGGTCTCAGAATTATCGAATACGGTTGGTGCGCTGATTAAGCGGCGGAGTTTAAATCGCTCCAAATACCGTGAGATTCATGTGCTGTCAACGATCACGCCCGGCACGTACGTCACCCCGAAGAGCCACCCAAACGCAGAGATACTGGACAAGCATTTTTCCTCCATGCGAATCCTCAACCACAGTCTGCTACTCGGGGTGCGTTTGTGCAGCTCGGCGAAAAGAGCGAACTGGCGCCAGGCCATCGACGACTTCACTGAGTCAATTATCGAGGGTGGCGCCGCATTGGAGGATTGGATGGGCGATGTCAAAACCGTGTCCACCATGTTCGGACACTACGGATACACCGTCCCCACCCGGAAAACCATTGAGTCCGCTCTCGCCTGGTTCAATGATGGTGCATGGCCCGACATTATCTTCTACCCCCATGGCGACCATCTGCACACTTTCCGCTCTTTTTCGTCGGCGCAAATGGCTCATCGGGCTGTGGATAACGATATCGACTGCACCCAGTGGACGGGGATCGAAGGTCACTCGGTGATGACTATTGCCTGTCTGGATGAGGTCAAGGGTGGTTGGGAGATCGATTCGACCGATCCTGAGGCGGCATGGGCTTCGCGACTTCATCGCGATGGGGGTGTACGCGCTATCTCGGTGCGTGCGCGCATTGAGCCTCCGGCAATCACCCGAGGTGAGATGCGACGGCACCGTCACGAATACGAGGAGGATCTGAAAAAGGCACAGCAGCAGGGGAAAATGGATAAGGCGGAAGCTGAGACCGCTGCCGCCAATCTGGCAGCCACGGAGCGCGCGTACGCCAAGAATCCTCCGCCGACGCTCACTGATGTCCGCACTACTGTGGCGATCGACGGCAGATTCGTCGATCCCTCGACTATCGGTGCTGGAACGGGCAATATCCTCGTGACCCGTCCTGGGAGACAAGTTGAGTTGCTTACGGAAATGGGGCTGTGTTCCGATGTGCGCGAAAGCCCGCACGTTAAGGATTGGCCGGTTCAGGTGCTGGCGGCTTCTGGTATCGGCGACACCTCTGTAGTCGGCGATGGTCCCACCTCCACGGTTGTGATCGGCTTCGCTGAGCACGATCAGGAGATCGCTGGCTATGAGCCGTCGAGGGCTGGCAACGAGGACAGCGCACCGGCGCCCTTCGTCGCCGGCGACCCCGGTACTGGCAAAACGCAACTGCTGCTGTGGATGGCGAGTCAGGAGGTGCTAGCGGGCCGAGACGTGGTCTCCTTCAGCCCAAAGGCCATGAGCAGTGCTGACCGTCTTGTGGAGAATGTTGACGGACAGACTGGAGGCAGCGGGCACCCTGTGCAGGCGCGCGTGGTCACCCTGTCGGACCTGGCGGCTGTCGACGGTGTGCTCGATCCGTTCAACTACGCGTCGGACACCTCCGACGCCGTCAATCGCGCCACTTCCAACATCTTGTCGGTCAACCCATGGGGCACCACCGAAGCTCGCAGCAGGTGGGAGTCCGCTCTGGTTCAAGCGCTACGTTATGGCGCGCAAGCCGGCGCGCGCACCACCGGCCAGGCCTTGCTGCGGGCCAAGGAGGCCGGCGCTCCCGCGGAGATGGTTGACGATATCCTCGGTCTGGCTGCTGCCTATCCCCAGTTCAGGGCGTTTGTCGGGAGTGGAAACGGGCAGGTGGCGCAGCATTCGCTGCGCGGCTGGACGCACATTCAGGTCGGCTCTAGCCCGCTGAACCTGCCGGACGAACACGCTCTGGCCACCGGTGACGTCACGCTGTCCCAGCGCGTGGACGTCACCCTGGTACGGGCACTAATCAACAGCTACCTCTACTTACTGCGCGAGCGCGGCGGATCGATCTACTTGGATGAGGCCTGGGTCTTCCTTCTCGTGGGACGCAGCGAGCTGGATGCTGCTGGCCGTCTCATGCGGGAGTTCGGTGTCAGCATGGTGCTGTTCAATCAGAAGGTCTCCGAGATGCGCAACGCGGGGCTAGAAGGATATTTCTCCCGATCACTCATCATGCCGCTCAAGGACCGCATCGAAGCGGAAACGGCCCTGCACATTGCGGGGCCCGACCTTGTCACTCCTGAGCGCCTTGCCCGCCTGCAGGCCAAGGCGACCAAAGGCGACAAGAAATCGGTTGTACCCAACTGGGATTCGATGCGTCACCTGGCTGCCCGCGATGGGGTCGGCAGAGTCATCAAGAAACCGGACGGCTCAGATGAAATTGTCCGAGGAACAGTTGCCTTCTACGCCGATCTAGATGACCACTGCGTCCCTGTTGAGATCGTTCTACCTGATGATTTCCTCGAAATGGCCACCACCAACGCGGGAGTGCTCCTGAACCGCCGTTGGGCCGCGCGTCAAGCCCAAGAAGCGACGTCGGACTGAGCCCCTACTGCTTTCAGGGGCGGAGGCCTTGGCGCACTTCTGGAGCACTCTCCTTACCGGGGAGATCGCCCGACTGATTCATCCCCGGAAATCGACAAGTCTTCGCTAACGCTGGCGGAAGCCTTGATACGTCGACGCAGGCAGCGCTTCGAGGGGGTGTAGCGCACTGGGGGTTCGTCACCCCGACCGGGCTCTGCCCAGGGGTCATCCAAAATGTCCGCAGGGTGCTGATGTCTCGGAGCCAGACTGGTAACGGGGGCTCCTGACGCTCGGCCAACAAACCTGCCCGAATTGTCGCGAAGGATCATATTTTCATTGAAGCTGTTCATGACTCTATCTGTACGGAGACGATCCGTGACGATAAAAAGGTTACCATTCAAGTAGGATTCGCGCTTCTTCCTCCGCTTCGCGTCGCCCCCAGCCTTCGGTGATGGCCTCATTGAAAGCTGCAACATCGGTGGGCGCGAGTGATGACATTTCCAAGTCTTGAGTGAAGTCACGAACGAGGACAACCTGATCCTCCTCCTCCACGGCGCGAACCTGCTCATCCAATATACCTCGGATTCGGTCGGCCTCGGTTCCTGCCCTGACTCGCGACTGCATATGAAGAAGTGCTGTCTCTCGCTGAATGCAGCTCAGTAGATCTGGTGCTCTGGACGCGTTTGCGACGATGGATAGATCTACTCGTCCCTGTGGGGCACGGGTGGGCTCGATCTGTTCCAGGATTTCGATCGCTTTTCTTAGCTCGTTCAGACTCTCCGCACCCTCCACATCGGGAACGACTCGAGGGCCCGCTTCATCCCGCCTTAAGTGGAGGGTGTAAGCGGTGACGTGAGGGCAGTGTCTGCGAACTCGATTGGCCCAGGTAAGGGTGACGAGGCGTTGGACCTGTTGGCGGGAGGCCTTCAGCTCTGCGTTCAGACGCTCAGTTACGGTCGGGCTATTCAGCCTGGCGGCGGGGGCGCCTGCAGTCTGTCCGACGAACCTGCCTGCGCTGTCTCGTTTAATCTTGCTCTCGTCGAAGTTCGTCATGGTCGGTTCATCTTGTGTGGTCGTTGGTTTGGGCGATTCGCAGTGCTGTGGAAGCGAAGTAGAAACGCCAATGACCCTGCCTGTCTCGACGTCCTACGTCATAGCCGTCGGTCGTGGGCAAGGGGTGAGCGGATTTGAGTTGATCCCAGGCTTCGGCAGCCGTGTCGGCCTGACTGTCCCAGATGATCTCCTCGACTGACACACCCTCATGGTCGAGGCGTCCAGCGACTTGAATGCGCTCATCTCGCTCGGCCGCGGACAGCACCTCGGCCGGAGCCGGGAATCGCTGGTAGGCCTGGGATCCCAAGGAGCGGATCACCCTAGTGGCGGAATCACCGGACAGGTTCTTGAAGCGCACCGCTCCTCCCAAGCGGGAGTTGTCGACCCTGATGGTGGAGAAAGTGGCGACGGGAGGCTCGACCACATGATCGCCAAGGGCCTCCTTCAGCTCTTGACGCGGTCCACGGCGGCTGGCAGCCACCAGGGATGCGGCCAGCGCGCGGTCATCGCCACGCCCAGTCGGAGCGTCAACGGGGGGCGCTAGGGCGGGGCAGTCGTGGTCCCTGCCCCCGGTGACAACCCAGAAACGCCCGCAACGTGGGCACTGTTCACCTTCTACTCGTGGGCGTCGGCGAACGACTTCAGTGGACATGATGTGCCCAGCACTGCCGACAAGCATGCGTTCATAGATGTCACGAGGTGCTTTCCACGCATAAGTGCTGCCGGGTTGTCCGTCTTTGTCCTTGGGGGTGATGAACAACGTGGAGGAGCCGTCGTCGTAGGCGAGTTCACTGACCGTAGCAGAACGGACCGGCACTGGCGCCACACCTTTGCGGCGCTCCTGTTCGGCGAGCATCTGAGAGAAGGTTCCCGCCTCGTTCATGGCAAAGCTCGGATGATCCGATCCGAGCACCCAGGACACCTGCCGCTCGGCGTATTGGGCGTAAATGGGCTCCATGCCATGGGCGCGCACACTCCACACACCGCGTTCGGAACGGGTGACCCTGACCCATCCGGCAACATGCCCATGATCGTTGCCGGCCTGCACTGGTACATCGAAAGATGCAGTGCCGGAATCGGCCATGCGGTTGAGACCGGCAACACTGGGCATGCGTAGAACGCCCCCGCTGGCCCCTTGGTAGGTGCGTATCTTATAGCGAGTTCCTGCGGGACGTGGGTCGATCTTGGGGACCGGGTTGCGCAGGTTGATGGGGGCGGTGGCGGACGCGTCGCGCCAGAACGTTCTGCTTGCGCCTGCTACTCGTCGGGAAATCGACCGGGCTTGAACGACGCCAGTGGTTTCGAGTTCCTCGCATCGCTCGAGTAGCTCGGCGGCGGGTGGTGCCGGTACTCGGCCGGCAAACCTGCCCGAGCTGTCGCGAATGATCGTGCTCTCATCGAATCTCATGCACCGTTCTGTACGGACGGGGTGCAGGCTCGGCATCAGTACGACCAGCACCAGTGGACGTCCGCCTCGAGTTTTCATCCTGCTTTCTCTCAGCCGGGTGGCGGCTTTGGGCATCATCAGCGAACGGAACTGGCCGGACAGCGGGGTTCGGTCGTGGCAGAGTAGAGGTCATGCCGCAGCGCCGTCTCCCCATTGGATCCTGGGGCAAGATCGCAGTCTCCAAACGAGGGGGCGCCTGGCAAGCACGCACCTACGTGCGTGACGTTGATGGAGTGCGCCGCCAGGTGCGCGCACAGGCCTCTACGAAGGCTGGTGCGCGCCAGGCCCTCGCTAAAGCGCTGGCAGGCCGCACCAGGCCGCCGACAGGCTTGCTAGAGCCGTCCGCGACCGTGGATCAACTGCTCGAGGCCTGGCTGAAGCACGTCCGGGCCATCGGCCGACTGAGAGAGCAGACTGTTGAAGGTTACGAGAGGGTGGCGCGCTCCATCGTGTCTCCGACACTAGGGGCATGGCGGATCAGGGAGGTGACCCCCGCCGCCGTTCAGGCGCTTCTCATCGACACCACGTACGGACAACGTCGCGCAGTGCGCACAATCCTCGGACAGGCATTTTCATATGCACGGTTGGATGGTGCCATCACAACCGATCCCGTGTCCGACACGGTGATACCTGCCGTCCAGCAGCACGAACCGGAGGCACTGACATCAGAGCAGGCCTCCCGACTCAGAGCAGCGGTGAGGTCATGGGGAAACAAGCGTCGCACCGGTCCCAGGCCGACCACGATGCTGGCATGTGCAGTGGACCTGATGCTCGGCACCGGCATTCGCGTCGGAGAGGCTTGCGCCCTGAGCTGGGAGGACGTCGATCTCGAAGCGGGCACGGTGACCGTCCGTGCCACCTACGTGGATGGCGCCGCGAAACGGCGAGGTGTGCAGGAGGCGCCGAAGACCGACAGGAGTCGAAGGACCTTGTTCTTACCGGACTTCGTCGTCATCTCGCTGGTTGAGCACGGGCCGAAAGATCACGGCCCCGTACTGGCCACCCGCAGAGGTACACACGTATCGCCGGCCAATCTGCGCCGTTCCTTGCGGGCCGCATGTGCCGAATTGGATTTCGAGGTTACGCCCCACACGTTGCGTCGTACTCTGGCAACCTTCCTGGCTCGTAAGCTCGGCACCCGTGAGGCGGCAGACCAGCTCGGACATGCCGACCCCGCCGTAACCTTGGCCCACTACATCTCTCCTGAGCATCGTGGTCCAGATGCGCGTACGGCCATCAGCTCCTTTGTGGAAGTGTGACCACTTTGCGACCACTTTTCATGATGCGCCAAGTGATAGATCGTGAAGTCTCGACCTCAAAGTAGTCACATCTGATGTGTCGAAACCGGTTGCTATACGTCATCACATGACGAGAATGACGAAGTTTTCCGGTTGGTTCCATGCTGCCACTCGGCTTCGGAGTGTTGTGGGTTCGAATCCCACTGGAGGTACCAGAGCGGGTCTATTGCATGGTCGTCATCACACGATGGCGGCCTTTTCTGTTGAGATTCTGCGGGTGAGTCGCATGGCTCTATTTTGATCCATGTTCGGTGTGACTACTTTGTGGGTACTTTGCGACTACTTTCGCGCGGGTTCGCACCTCGACAGGGTTGTTTCGCAGATCGTCGGGGACGATGGCAGCAAGGTAATAGGTCGGAAGCGGACGTCTATGGCTTGCTGAGAGGCCCGGGGACCCGGGGCCAGGACAGAGGAGACTGAGGCAGACGAGCACCTTGCGCTCAGCGGAGGAGCCAGCAGGGAGCCCAAGCAGCTCAGATATAGTGTTCTACATCACTATTTATGGGTTTACTTTCTAGTCCACTTGGGGTAGACTTGAGGCATCGGCAGGGAGGAAGCCCAGCCAGTCCAACCGGGAAGGAACCCGCAAAATGAGCACCGAGGCCATCATCACCAGTAATTTCACCGGGCAGTTCGCGACGGCAGACGTCGCTGCTGCGCCCCTTGCCTCTGACTCGGAGACCTACCGGTTCGAGATACGCGTCAACGGCCGCTTCGCGGGCTCCGCCTTCGCCCGCGTGCGCTGGTCGGACGACCAGGAGCACTTCGAGGCCAACATCTACGAGAGCAGCTACGGCCCCTTCACTGGCGAGTCTCTCTTCACCGCTGAGAGAACCATCCAGAGCCTGTGCGACCAGCTGGCCGTGGCCGCCGCCATCTGACACGCAAAAGGGGACGGGGCCCTTACCAATGGGACCCCGCCCCGTGTCACGTGACCTACTACTACTGAGGAGACCAAAATGGCCACCGTCACCATCACTGAGCTCGGCGGCATGATCAGCGTTGCTGCGCCCTACGACAAAGCCTTCGTCCGTGAGGCCCGGAGGGTCGGCGGACGGTGGAGCCGCGACGCCTCGGCCTGGATGTTCGACGCTCGCGAGCGTGCCGCCGTGGAGGCGGCTCTCGGTCGCTGCTACGGCTGGGCCCCCGGCGGGGCCCAGACCGGAGACTTCTATGTCACCCTGACCTCGCGGAACGCTGGCGAGCGCGAGGTGCGGATCATGGGGCGCGCCGTTGCTCGCCGGCGTCGTCGTGACGCCGATGTGACCCTGGGCGAAGGGGTCGCTGTCACCCGCGGCGACTTCACCGACCGTGGCGGATCGGTCAGCCACCCAGCCATCATCGACAGCGGCGATGACGTGACTCTGGTCGTCCACGACCTGCCCACGGCCATCATGGCCGACGAGCAGCTGGTCGCCGGTTACGGAATCTCCCCGGTCCCGCCAGCCGAGGCGGACCTGACCGCGCTCCGTGTGGAGCGCGAGAAGCTTCTCCGCCGCGTCGCCGAGATCGACACTCTCCTGGCCGCGGCGGAGGCCATCGGCGACTGACAAAGATATTGAGAGGACACCACCATGACACGCACCACCGCCACCGCTCGTCGGGCCAGCCGCGCCACCTGGGCGCAGGTGGACGAGATCAGCCGCCTGCGCCAGCAGCACGACCTGTCCGAGAGCGACATGTGGAGCCGTCTCACCCGGGCGCACCGGGGCGGCTGGCCCACGAGCATGCCGCTGGACCTCAGGTCCGCATGCAGGCAGCTCACCCGCAGCGAGGCCAGCGGCCTGATCCGCACCCTGCGGGGGGCCTGACCGCCACGCTCGCGACACCGCCCTGATGGTCGTAGGGCCGGTCCGACTCCGGCCCAGGGCGCGGCTCGGGCCAGAGCGACTCCCGGAGGCTGCGGGCCCTGCCAAGAGACCTGCCACCATGTCACAGAGGCACAGGAGGATGCCACCATGACCCCCCACCACATCTACGCCACAACCACCGTGGCGGGCCAGGAAGGGGCCGTCGCCCGGTTCCTGGCCCGCCTGGTGGGGCGGACCCAGGAGAACTACGCCCGGGACCTGGGGGCCTGGGCGGTGTGGCTCGACGGGAGGGGAGTGCCCCTGCTGGACGCTGGCAGGCAGGACGTCGAGGAGTACGTCGCCACCATGGTCACCGAGCGGGGGTGGGCCCCGGCCACGGTGTGCACCGTCATCGGCCACCTGGCCGGCTTCTACCGGTGGTGCGCGGAGGAGGGGCTGGTCCCGGTCAGCCCGACCCTCCTGGTGCGCCGCCCGTCCCGGCCCCGCCACGCCGCCCGCGTGTGGCTCGGGCGCGGCGACCTGGCCCGCCTCCTGGACGCCTCCCTGACCTGGAGGGACGGGGGCCTGGCCGCCCACACCCACCTGTGGGCCCTGTCAGGGCTACGGCCCGGCGAACCCCGCGCCCTGCGCGTGGAGGACCTGTCCACCTGGGAGGGACGCACCACCCTGGCAGTCACCGCCACCAAGACCCCCGGCCGGGCCCGGCTCACCCTACCCACATCCACCGCCCGCCTGCTCACCGAGGCCGCCGCCGGACGCCGCCGCGGCGTCCTGCTGGTCCACCCCACGACAGGACGACCCTGGACCAAGGCCACAGAACGGCTGTGGCTGGCCCGCCTGTGCGAGCACGCCGGCGTGCCCACCCTGACCCCTTACGGGCTGCGCGACACATTCGCGACCCTCGCCCTGGCC
>RBWB01581917.1_pt1 | contig 18140 bp, 16 predicted proteins | sample 2014201 | NCBI WGS metagenome assembly RBWB01 (sample SAMN10133834, study PRJNA383868) | Human oral metagenome, whole genome shotgun sequencing project. | isolation source: supragingival plaque isolated from 88 juvenile twins | host: Homo sapiens | place: Australia
CGACAGGCTCGCGATGGAATACACGCAAAAAACTAGGCTCGGACGAACGTTTGGCGTACCGGAAATACACTGGGCGTCGATACAAATCGGCGATAAAAAATACGTCACGTATAAATTCGAAAACAAATACTACGACAAAAGCGGTAAGAAAAACGATAAATTTTTGCTAACCAGGCCGATAGCAAACGCCCGCATCACTTCGCCTTTTACGCCAAAGCGCTATCATCCGATACTAAAGCGTTACAAGGCGCATCTAGGCGTGGATTACGGCGCTCCTAAAGGCACTCCGATAAAGGCGGCCGGCGACGGAACGGTTAAATTCGTCGGAACCAAAAGCGGCTACGGCAAGGTCGTCATCGTCGGGCACGTCGGCGGTTACGAGACGCTGTATGCGCATTCTAGCGGCTTTGCTAAGGGCATACAAAGCGGCGTAAAAGTAAAGCAGGGGCAGCTCATCGCTTACGTAGGCAGTACCGGCATGAGTACGGGCTCGCACCTACACTTTGGCGTCTATAAAAACGGCAATGCGATAAATCCCGAAAACGAGATAAAGGTGGCTAAAAATATCTTTGCCCAGACGGAAAACGCTAAATTTCAAAAATACATAAAGCAGTTTGAAACAAAGATCAAAGATGCCGCCACTAATGACGAAATCCCGGAAAAAGAGGAGAAATTCGGCGCCGTATCGGAGCTGGGCGAGGTTAAATTTACGCCAAAAACCGACGAAAACCTAACGGCGACAGACGAAAAATCGACAAGCGTTGATAAGGATGCGAATCTAACCGCAAAAACCGAAGCTAACGAGACGAAGCCGGACGAAAATTTAACAGGCGAGCTAAAAATCGGCGCAGAAGAAAATAACGCGACGAAAGCGGAGCTAAATTTGACCGCAAAAACCGACGTAAATTTAACAAGCGAAGTTAAATCCCAAGATGAAAAGGACGTTAATCTAACCAAAATCGGCCTGGCCGATACGAATTTGACGGTAAAATCCGAGCAAAATTTAACCGACAAAACGGACGTAAACGCAAGCCAAGCCGTAAATTTAGCAGCGACTAAAGCGGCGAAAATAGAGTCTGGCTCGGCTGCCCAAAAAGAAAAAAATAAAAAGACGGACTCTAAAAAATCTAGCAAAAACGCAAAAGAAAAATCAAAATCAAACGACAAGAAAAAAGAGAAGTCAAAAAGCGAGTCCAAAAAGAAAAAGGACGTAAACGCTAGCAAAGATAAGTCCAAAAAACAAAAACAGACCGCCGATAAAAAGGCCAAATCAAAAGATAAAGCCGCCGAGTCAAGCGACAAAAAGAGTAAATGATGGAAGAAAACGAGCAATTAAACGAAGCCAAAGAGCTGCTTGACTCGCACCTAAACGAGACGATCGACGAGGAGCTAAGCGCGGCTGATCTAGCCCACCACCTAAAAACGCTAAAAAAGCACGACGAGGAGCTTTTTACAGAGTATTTAGAAAAGCTAGATCCCGAGATGCTGGGCGACGTAGCCATCGAGATGCCAGATCACATGCTAAAAGACGTGATCGAGCAACTACCCGCAGAAAAGATCGTAGAAGCGCTAGAAGAGCTAGAAAGCGACGACGCGACCGATTTGCTTCAATACATCGAAGATATCGATGAAAATAAGGCCAGAGAGCTTTTTAACGAGCTAGATAGAGAAAATCAAAACGAAATTTTAAGGCTTAGAAGCTACGAAGAAGATAGAGCCGGCGCGCACATGCAAACCGAGCTTTTCTCCGCGCATTTAGAGGAAAAGCTAGGAAACGCCGTAGCTAGGCTTAGGCGCGAGAAGCAAGAGGGCAAGCTAGAAAACGTCTCGCAGCTTTTTATCGTCGATAAAGAGGGCGTTTTGGAGTATGCCATCCCGCTTGAAGACCTGATACTTTTTGATTTTTCAAAGACCTTAAAGCAAAACATAGAAGAAGCGCAAGCAGATGGCTACAAACCCCACGTCGCAAACGATATGGACCTCATGCAAGACGTAGCCGTCATGGTGCAAGACTACGACCTAAACGTCATCGCAGTAACTAGCAGCACGGGCATACTGCTAGGCCGAATAACCGCCGACGATATCCACGACTACATCCAAGAAAGCGCCACGGAGCAAATTTATAACCTAGCCGGCGTCGACGATGAGGCCGAGGAGGAGGATACGAGCCTAGTAAAGGCTACCCGCGCGCGCGCCGTTTGGCTGCTGGTAAATTTATTTACCGCGCTTATTAGCTCCAGCATCATCGGGCTTTTTGACGATACGATCGCTAGCTACGTGGCTCTTGCCGTGCTGATGCCTATCGTGGCGTCCATGGGCGGAAACACCGGCACGCAGGCGCTTACCGTAACCGTGCGCCGACTGACTTTGGGAGAAATCGAGTTTAAAAACGCCGCCGTCGCGCTAAAACGCGAGGTAGGCATCGCGCTCATAAACGGGCTAACCTTTGCTTGCTTGATGGGCGTCATCGCTTCGATTTGGTTTAGTCGCCCGATGCTAGGCGTGGTTATAGGCGCTTCGATGCTTATAAATTTATTTTTTGCCGGATTTTTCGGTACTTTGATACCGCTAACCTTAAAGAAATTTAACATCGATCCCGCCGTCGGCTCGGCCGTGCTGCTTACCACCGTTACCGATACGGTCGGATTTTTTAGCTTTTTAGGACTGGCAAAATGGATACTGCTGTAAAAAATATCAAGATAGAAAATTTAACCTCTCCGCGCTACGTAAAGCCGTATCAAATTTCGTTTGATCTGTGCGGAAAGCCCGTCAGATGGGAGTGCGTAAAGGCTCACGACAGCGTCTCGGCTCTACTTTATCACGAGGATAAAGACGCGTTTTTGCTGGTTAAGCAGTTTCGCCCCGCCGTTTGGTTTAATATCCAAAGCGCAAAAACGGGGCCGCTAAATTTAACGCAAGAGGGCGAGGAAGGCTATACCTACGAGCTTTGCGCGGGGCTAATGGATAAAGGTAAAAGCGAGGAGCAGACCGTCATCGAGGAGATCGCCGAGGAGACGGGCTTTGCGGCTAGCAAGGTAGAGCGCATAACCTCCACGCGCGGCGCGCTAGGTTTTGGCGGAGCGAGGCAGACGATGTTTTTTGCCGCGATAAACGACGATATGAAAATCGGCGAGGGCGGCGGCATAGACGGCGAAAATATCGAGCTAGCCTACGTGCCGGTTAAAGATGCGCGCAAATTTATGTTTGACGAGAGTAAAAGCAAGGCTGCGGGACTACTTTTTGCTTTTATGTGGTTTTTTGATAAATTTAACCGCTAGAGCGTCAAATTTGCCGGGCTTAGTTTGCTTGGGATAATTAAATTTAAGGAGAATAAATGCTAAGAAAAATCGCTTTAACCGTATTTTTAGCGGTGTGGGCTTTTGGGCTGGGCGTGTTTGAGGAGGCTGCGGCCGAGCTAGCGCAAAACGAGTATGATAAGGCTTTAGAGTTGTTTGAGAAGTCCTGCGAGGAGAAAAACGCCGCGGGCTGCTATGCCGCAGGCTTTATAAACGACAATAACTTTGCCAAAGATTCAAATACTACCAAAAGCTTTGCGCAGTTTTCTAAAGCCTGCGAAATGGGCGATATGGACGGATGCAAATCCCTAGGCGATATCTATGAAAACGGCCGCGGCGGTCAAGAGATAGACGATAAAAAGTCTATGCAGCTTTATCAAAAAGCCTGCAGCGGCGGAGTAGGCGCGGCTTGTTGGAAATTAGCCGGCTATTACGACGAGGGCAGAGGCGTAGAGCGAAATTTAGCAGAGGCGTTTAAATTTTATCAGGCGGCTTGCGGCTATGAGGATGCCGACGGCTGCTTCGCGCAAGCTGATATGTACGAAAAAGGCGACGGCGTAAAAAAAGACGTCGCAAAAGCGTACGAACTTTACGGTTTAGCCTGCGATTACGGCTCTATGAGCGCTTGCGCCGAGTTTAGACGACTCTATAAAGACAAAAAATAAGGATCCGCGATGTTTAAGAAAATTTATTTGGCTCTACTTTTAGTCGCTCTAGCGTCGGCGCAGACGGACTTTGAGATCGCTACGAAAAAATACCTACAGGATGTAAATAGCAAAAAAGCTGCATCGCTTTACGAAAAATCGTGCAAGAGCGATAAAAACGCCGTAAGCTGCTATATGGCGGCATCTATAAAATCGCTTGCGATTTACGATCAAGATAGCGCAGATGTGCAGCCGGAGATACTTTCGCAGACTCTTGCGCTATATAAAAACGCCTGCGAGCTAGGCTATGCGCGAGGCTGCGAGGCGGCCGGCGACCTTTACGACGCGCCGACTTTGCAAGATGAAACAGGCGCAGATGAAACAGGCGGCGAAAATTCGGCTGAATTTTACGAAAAAGCCTGCGAGACAAAAAACGCTGAAGCTTGCTTAAGGATAGCTAAAAAGTACGACGCCGCCGCTAAATTTACCGATGCGCTAAAATATTATAAACTTGCTTGCGAGGCCGGAGAGGGCGAGGGCTGCTATAATGCGGCAGATATCTACGAATCAGGCGACGCAACGCCTAAAAACGATGCTCAAGCGGCTAAATTTTACGACCTAGCTTGCCAAAACGGCTTTAATCGAGGTTGCGTTAAATTTAAAAAACTTAGCAAATAGGAGGGCGGATTGAAAAAGATTGTTTTAACGGCGATTTTAGTCGCAGCGGCTTTTGGCGGGGATTTTGAGGAGGCTGCCAAAGCGCATATAAAAGCATACGATACCCAGCGCAGTATGGATTTGTTTGAAAAGTCATGTAATAGCGATAAAAACGGCGCAGGCTGCTATTTGGCGGCGTTTTTGGGCGAACAAAACGGCAAATTTAGCGACGAGGACGGCGGCAAAAAAGCGTTTGCCCTATATGAAAAAGCTTGCAAGCTCGGCGATATGGACGGATGCTCGGCCGTAGCGGGGGCTTACGACGGTAACGCGCTATGGGGCGTAGTCGAGTCGGATTACGAAAAGGCGGCGGGACTTTACGAAAAAGCCTGCGAGGGCGGAGTCGGCGAGGCGTGCGTGAGAGCGGCCGCGCACGGTAACGGCGAATACGGCGGCACAAAAGACCCGCAAAAAGCCCGCAAATACTACAGGCTAGCTTGCGACTACAAAGACGCGCAGGGTTGTTACGCTCTAGCCCGCGGACATGAAAAGGCGGATCAAGGCGCAAAAGACGATAAAAAGGCGATGGAGCTTTACGGCCTTTCTTGCGACTATGGATACGATATGGGCTGCGCGAAATTTAGGGAACTTGTTAAAAAATCAAAGTAAATTTTAGCCTCGCTCGGTCTTATCTAATCAGCCCTCGAGCGAGGCTGGATTTGCCGCGCCGTATTTGGCTGCCGGCGGATGCTACTTGAAATTTTACCGACTTTACTTTACGAACGGTTATTTTATAGATTTTATTTAAATTTTATCAACTTAAACTGCTTGCTTGCATTATCCAAATTTATCCCTTTTTTGCGCAGAAAATACTCTTTTAGCTCCTTGTAATCGTCGTTTGCCCAGATCAAAATATTTATTATCGTGCCGTCTTTTCTGGAAAAAATAGCAAGCACATTATAAACCGTGCAGGATTTGAGCCCGCCCAATCTAAAATGAAAAATAGTCTGCGGGATAAGCGAGGTAAAAAATAAGAAGATAAAAAACGCAAAAATTTCAAAAATATTCACACCCATCACGTCACAATAGTTTTTAAGCGCCAAAAGCACGAAAACTAGGCCGATGAAAACGATGTATTTGTTAGCTTCTATCTGATACAAATCATCCGTGATGTCAAATGTTTTTCTTAAGTCCGCGATCTGGGCAAGCTTGATTTCTTTTATGGTTTTGTCTGTGATTTGCTGTTTTACGGCGCCGTTTTCAAAGCTGAAATGGCCGTTTTTAGGCGCATTTAACGCTTCTTTAAACGTAGGCTTTAAAACTATGATAGTAATAATGGAGCTAAATAAAATCCTATCCAAACTCATCAAAGAAAAAATCAAGGAGATCAAGATAATGATGGCAACGAGCGCGAGGGTTAAGAGGGCTGAAAATAGGCTCAAATTTTGTTTATAATCCTTGATTATTATCGGCTCTTTGTCGTAATCCCTCCTAAATTTCTTTGAGCCGGAATTTGTCAAATTTGGATTGTGAGGATTGTAGGTTAAATTTTGCGTTTGATTGTCTGCTGCGTTCAAAATTTGTTCCTTTTTGTATCTTTGGCTTTCCTAGCCAACATTTTTTAATAATCTCTCATAAGCTTTATCAAGCTCAACTTTTGCGCCCTCTTCTCTTGTCATGATATTCTCCTACATAAAATAATAACTTTTTCTAACATTATCGATGTCTATATCTTTTTGTAAAAAATATTCTTTGATTTCCATATAAATTTTCTCCTTATACAGATAAACCAAGTAATATCTACTAAAAAAAAAGTTGACTCTATGAACATAGTAAGGATAAGAAGGCTCTGCAACCTTAAGAAACGGAAATATTTTAAAGCCTTTCAAGCTACAGTTTATAACTGCATAAAAGCAAATTTTTATAAAAACATTTGACACATACATAAAGAAAAACAAAGTTATGGCTAGGCCATCTGAAAAAATAACGGATCCGATAAATATAATATAAAGAAAAATCTCATTTCCAATCTTTTTATCTTTACTAAAATTATCATGCAGAAAAAACGGCCTACTCATATCTTCGCTTTTTACCAAGCACCTTCTTTTAACTTTACCGTTTACTATAAAGTCTATGTATTTATTTGTAAATTTTATTTCGTGTTTATTAAAAATCATAAGGAATAAATACCAAGCAAGTGTATACAAAAACATAACAGGGACTATATAAAGGTCCTTATAATCGCTCGTATAGCCGTCAATAAAATCTCGAACAAAACATGCTAATACGCCGGCAAAAAATAAAGACGAGACCGGAAGCGTGACGATAAACAATCTCTCGTAGCTTTTGATAACTATCGGCTCCTTATCGTAATCCCTCGCAAATTTCTTTGAGCCGGGATTTGTCAAATTTGGATTGTGAGGATTGTAGTTTAAATTTTGCGTCTGATTGTTTGCTGTGTCCAAATTTTATTCCTTTAAATCATTGCTTCTTTAGCGTTTTGTCAATCGTTTTAGCGCATAAAACCCAAAAATTTATCGCTTTTTGCTGGTCGCGGGGCTTACTGGCAATTCATCGCCGCCTTGTCCGCTCAAATCTATCCTCAAAGCGGACTTAAATTTAGCTTAGCGATCTAAATTCAGCATTAATTTAGCGTCCTAAGACCGTTTAAATTCGCTACCCGCAAGGCCTTAAATTTAAAGCTTTGATTTTAGTACCGAGCCGCGCCGCTGACTTTAATCAAAAAGACTCAAATTTGCCGTCAGGTAAATCGTAAATTTAACCGCCGAGCCGAGCGGTCAAATTTAGCCTAGTAGCAGCTCAAATTTAAAGCGCCAAGTAGCGGGCTTTGGCTTAAATTTGCCGTACTTGCCGCACTTATTTTGCTCAAATTCGGCGTCAAATTTACCGCCGCGCTTAGCTCAAATTTACCTAAAACAGCCCCTTGAGAAGCCCTTTTATCGCATCTTTTTTGGCGTCTTTTTTCGCATCGCCCGTGGTGCCGTTTTCGTCGTCTTTGCCGAATTTCTTATCCAAAAATCTATCCAGCTCTTTGATCGCCTTGCCCTTTAGGTAGTCCGAGCCGATCGTGTATTTCGGGTTGTCGCTGGTGCCCGTGACGGTGATGTCGATGTCGGTTTTTTCGTAGTTCATCTTGATCGGCACGTTTACGGCCTTGGTCGCCATGTCGTATTTGCCGCTAGCTACCGATACATGGCTCCTAGTCGCGTTCATATCGGCGTTAAAGTCGATGAGGTTTTTGTTTATCGTGCCTTTTATTTTGCTGTTTTTATAGATTTCGCTCGTGATGTCGCGTCCCGTGAAGGTCCTTACCTGCTCGGTAAAATCGGTCTTTGCAAGCTTGCCGTCATTTACGGCGACGTCAAATTTACCTTTTTGCGAGGCGAGATTATAATCCATCGTCATATCGCCGGTGCCGTCATAGACGTGCGAGAGACCCAAAAAGTCGGTGAGGCCTTTGGCGGTGAAGCTTTTTAAATTTGCGTTTAGGATATCGTCTTTTAAGACTGCTTTAAGATCGCCGTTAAAGAGCCGCGAATTTACGTTCGCGCTTAGCTTTTCGCCCGTTTTCGTCGCATCGCCGATAACTAGCAAAGGCCCGTAAAGAGGTCGTCCGACCAAAAACTCGATCTCTTTTAGCTCTCTTATGCTAAGCTCAAAGTCCGCCTTCGCCGAGCCGCTTTCAAGCTCGTAGTCGCCTTTTAGATTTTTTAGCGCGATTAGGTTTTTGTTTGCGTTTGAGACGAGGTTTGCTACCGCGTCAAATTTAGCCTTGCCGCCGTTTATAGCGACGTCTGCGTTAGCGTCAAATTTGGTGCCGTTTGGGAAGCGCTTATCTAGCTCTTTTGCTACGACGGCGCTATTTACTATGCCGTTTTTGACGTTAAATTTAGCCGTACCGCTGAGATTTTTCGGATCGAGCCCGCTTAGATTTACCGTTCCGTCGATCACGGCGTCGGCGTAGTTTGGCAGCGCAGCCAGCGTAAATGCGTCTTTGAGCGAAAGCGCGCTTAAATTTGCCGTGAGTTTTTCGTTTTTGAGGATCGCATCTATCTTGCCGCCTAGAGCGTTTGCGTTTAGATCTAGCTCGCTAAGCGCGCCCTTTGCGAGTTTTGCCGTACCTTTGACGTCCACTTTGCCCGATAGTTTTTTGCCGATTAGCTCTTCAAATTTGCCCAGATCATCGATGCCCGCGTCAAATTTGACGTCCGCGTTTTCGTCGTCCAGTCCGTAAACGCCGCTTAGGCTCTTTAATTTTAAAAGCTCGGAGTTTAGCGAGGCGTTAAATTTGGCTTTCGAGCTTGCCACGTCGGCGTTTGCGTTTAGTTCAAAGGCTAGAGGTTTGCTCAAATTTATCTCCTTTGCGACCTGTTTTAGCTCGGCCGGATTTAGCCGCGCGTTTTTGGTGGCGAGCTTAACAGAGCCAGAGATATTTTGCGTGTTGTGCACGTCGTTTAGCACCGCTTCGCCGCTGATCGTTCCGCCGACAAACGCCGGGAAAGCGGCGATTTTAACCAGTTCGTCAAGCTTTAGCGAGCTGATTTTGGCTATGAGTTTGCCGCCGTTTAGCACCGCATCGACGTTACCGCCAAATCCTTCAACCTTGACGTCGAAGTTTTTTAGCTCGCCAGCGGTGGCGATGACGTTGCCGTTTGCTTTAAACGCGCCGCTAAGCTTTTGCCCCACGACGGGCTCAAATTTGGCCAGATCGTCCACGATGAGCTTGACGTCGCTGCTTAGGGTGTTTGAGTTTGGATCGTAGATCGTCTTGTCGCTGCCGATCGTCGCTAGCGGCGTGATCACCGCGCTTTTGGCGTTTACGATGCCGTCTTTGACGTCGGCTACGATTTTGCCGTTTGCGGCGAAATTTGACGGCAGAGTGACGTTAAAATCCTTTGCGATGAGCGCGTTATCGGTTTTGACGTCCAAGATATCGATATTTGCGGTGCCGTTTGGCTTGCCGCCGCTTTCTACTATATTTGCTACGGCGGAGATCTTACCGTGCGCGTAGATAGGCTGGCCGGCTAGCGCTAGAGCTTTTTCGACCTGTAAATTTTTAGCGTCGAGCTTTAAAGAAAGCGGCTTGTAGTCCTTTAAATTTGCGTCGAAGCTGACGTTTGAGCCTAGCATTTGGCCTACTCCGCTAGCTCTAAAATCGCTAAATTTGCCCTTTGCGATGCCCGAGATTTTCATAGCTTCGTTTAGCTTGACGCCCAGGCTTTTTAGATCGCTAACGGCGACGTCGTATTTTAGATCGAGGCTTTGCGAGAAAATCGAAAGCCCGCCGTTTACGTTCGCTACGATCTCGCCGTTTACGTTAGCTACGATATCTACGCTCGTCGGACGGATCTGAAATTTGTCAAATTTGACGTCAAATCCGCTTTTTTCTTTAATCAAATTTTGGGCATACGGCTTAACCAAGCCGTTGCCAAAATCCGTAAAGGCCGCGACGTAAGCCGCGATAAGCAAAGCAAAAACCAGTCCGAGCAGGGCGCCTAAAATTTTCATCGTCTATCCTTTAGATTTAGTTTAATTTTATTATGAAACTTGAGCCGATTATACTAAGACTTGTTAAGAATTTTAGCTAAATTATTGACAAATTCTAAAAATTTGACTATAATTTCATCACTCAAAACAAAAGAGTGCTAAAAAAGTAAAATCAAACCATAAAGGATGAATCATGAATTTTCAACCGTTAGGCAAACGAGTCTTAGTCGAGCGTCTTGAGGACGTCAAAACGACCGCTTCGGGCATCATTATACCCGATAATGCAAAAGAAAAACCTTTAAGCGGCAAGGTTTTGGCGGTATCAAGCGAGGTAGAAGGCGTGAGCGTGGGCGATAGCGTAGTTTTCGCAAAATACGGCGGCACCGAGGTCGTGCTTGATGGTAAAACATATTTGGTTCTAAAAATCGAAGATGTTTTAGGCGTTTTAAAATAATCTAAATTTAAAGGAAAAAAGATGGCAAAAGAGATATTTTTTTCAGACGAGGCTAGAAATAGACTATACGAAGGCGTTAGAAAACTAAACGACGCGGTAAAAGTAACGATGGGGCCTCGCGGCAGAAACGTGCTAGTGCAAAAGAGCTTCGGCGCTCCTGCGATCACCAAAGACGGCGTGAGCGTAGCTAAAGAGGTCGAGCTAAAAGACGCTCTAGAAAACATGGGCGCAGGTCTGGTAAAAGAGGTTGCTAGCAAAACAAACGACGAGGCGGGCGACGGCACGACTACGGCTACGGTTTTGGCGCACTCTATCTTTAAAGAGGGCTTAAGAAACATCACCGCAGGCGCAAATCCGGTCGAGGTAAAACGCGGTATGGATAAAGAGGCCGCAGCTATAATCGCCGAGCTAAAAAGCCTATCGCGCAAAGTAACCGATAAAAAAGAGATCGCGCAAGTAGCGACTATCTCGGCAAACTCAGACTCTGCTATCGGCGGACTGATCGCTGACGCGATGGAAAAAGTCGGCAAAGACGGCGTCATCACCGTCGAGGAAGCAAAATCTATCCACGACGAGCTAAACGTGGTCGAGGGTATGCAGTTTGACCGCGGATATCTAAGCCCGTACTTCATCACAAACGCCGAAAAGATGCAGGTCGAGCTGAGCAATCCGTTTATCTTGCTATTTGACAAGAAGATTACAAATTTAAAAGACCTACTACCTGTGCTTGAGCAGATTCAAAAAACAGGAAAACCGCTGCTAATCATCGCTGAAGATATCGAGGGCGAGGCGCTTGCGACGCTAGTAGTAAACAAGCTTCGCGGCGTGCTAAATATCTCTGCGGTTAAGGCTCCTGGCTTTGGCGATCGCAGAAAAGCGATGCTTGAGGATATCGCGATATTAACCGGCGGCGAAGTAGTGAGCGAAGAGCTAGGCAGAACGCTAGAGAGTGCGACTCTAAGCGACTTAGGTCAAGCTTCAAGCGTCATCATCGACAAAGATAATACGACTATCGTAAACGGCGCAGGCGAGAAATCGGCAATCGACGCTAGAATCATCCAGATAAAAGCTCAAATCGCAGAAACTACGAGCGACTACGACAAAGAAAAACTACAAGAGCGCCTAGCTAAGCTAAGCGGCGGCGTAGCGGTTATCAAAGTGGGCGCTGCTACCGAGACTGAGATGAAAGAGAAAAAAGACCGCGTGGATGATGCTCTAAGCGCGACTAAAGCGGCTGTAGAAGAGGGTATAGTAATCGGCGGCGGCGCTGCGTTTATCAAAGCGAGCGCAAAAGTAGATCTAAAACTAAGCGGCGACGAAGCTATCGGCGCAGATATCGTAAGACGCGCTCTAACCGCTCCGCTACGCCAGATCGCTGAAAATGCGGGCTTTGACGCGGGCGTAGTAGCAAACTCCGTAAGCGTTAGCAAAGACGATAACTACGGCTTTAACGCGGCTACGGGCGAGTATGTGGATATGTTTAAAGCCGGTATCATCGACCCGGTCAAGGTCGAGCGCGTGGCTCTTCAAAACGCGGTCAGCGTGGCGAGCCTGCTCCTAACTACGGAAGCTACTATAAGCGAGCTAAAAGAGGATAAACCGATGCCTGCGATGCCTGATATGAGCGGAATGGGCGGCATGGGCGGAATGATGTAATACGCCTTTATCTGCGGAGAGCTTTGGCTTTCCGCAGGATTTCTCGTAAAGACGACTCTTAAATTTACTAAAAATTTAAACCTACTTTAAATCTCCTATCGGCCGTAAATTTGACGAGATTTTAGGCTTAAGCGGCTAAAAATCCAAAATATACGGTAACTTTTACCTATAAATTCCTGCGTCTAAAAGTAATTTAAAATTAATTATTATTTAACCGAAATTTGTATAAAATAGTTCCGAATCTAGCGTAAAGGCGATCTTTTAAGGCGGCTAAATTTAAATGGAAAATCCGAATTTGGCGAATGCTAGGCTGGAAAGAATGATTTAATGATAAAAAAAATACTAATAGTCTTTGGCACCAGACCGGAAGCCATAAAAATGGCGCCCTTGGTACAAGAATTTAAAAAATATAGCGAATTTGACGTCAAGGTTTGCGTCACGGCTCAACACAGACAGATGTTAGATCAAGTTCTTGAGATATTTGGCATAGTTCCAGATTATGATTTAGACATTATGCAAGCGGGGCAGGATCTGTACGATCTGACGTCTAGGATTTTGCTAAAGATGCGAGATGTTTTAGATGATTTTAAGCCCGATATAGTCTTTGTTCATGGAGATACTACTACTGCTAGCATTGCGTCTTTGGCTGCTTTTTATAAGCAGATTAAGGTAGCCCACGTTGAGGCCGGGCTAAGGACCGGAGATATTTATTCGCCGTTTCCAGAGGAGATAAATAGGCAGCTGGTCGGTATAATAGCAAGCTATCACTTTGCCCCTACAAATTTATCAAAACAAAATCTCATAAAAGAAAATAAAAGTCCAGAAAATATCGTCGTAACCGGAAATACCGTTATTGACGCGCTTTTTTTGCTGCTTGAAAGGATGCAAAAAGATAACGCGCTAAAAGATAAAATTTTAACCTCGCTAAATGCAAAATACGATACTAACCGCGGTAAAAAAATCATACTCGTAACCGGCCATAGAAGGGAAAATTTCGGCGATGGATTTATAAATATCTGCGAGGCTTTAAAGACCCTAGCGATCAAAAATCCAAATGTCGATATAGTCTATCCCGTTCATCTAAATCCAAACGTCCAAGAGCCCGTAAGGAAAATTTTATCCGGCATTGGTAACGTCCGCCTGATAGCGCCTCTAGAGTACGGCGAATTTGTTTATCTGATGAGCAAGGCGCATTTTATCATAACAGATAGCGGCGGGATACAAGAGGAAGCGCCAAGCCTCGGTAAACCCGTGCTTGTAATGAGAAATACAACCGAAAGACCCGAGGCTATAGAGGCCGGCTCGGTAAAACTCGTTGGCGTTGATAAGAAAAATATAGTATCGCAGGCTCAAATTTTACTCGACGACGACGAAATTTATCAAAAGATGTCTCAGTCGCGAAGCCCATACGGCGACGGTAAAGCTAGCATTAAGATAGTAGAATTTATAAAAAATTTAAGATCGGAGAGATGATGACAAAAAATGTTTGCGTTATGGGGCTTGGCTATATAGGGTTGCCTACTGCGGCGCTTTTGGCAAATAAAGGCTACAAAGTGCGCGGAGTAGACGTAGTGCAAAGTACGGTAGATACGATAAATCAAGGAAAAATCCATATCGTAGAGCCCGAGCTTGACGTATTCGTCAAAGGTGCGGTAAACAGCGGAAATTTAAGGGCAAGCTTGGAGCCTGATTTGGCCGATGTTTTTATCATAGCCGTGCCTACGCCCTTTTGCGACGGATACGTGCCCGATCTTAACTACGTAGTAAGCGCCAGCAAGTCTATAGCGCCCTTTGTTAGGGACGAAAATATCGTGATTTTAGAGTCGACCTCGCCCGTGGGAACTACTGAAAAAATAGGCGAAATCCTCAAAGATAGCGGCGTGGATATCTCTAAAATTTACATCGCTCACTGCCCAGAAAGAGTACTGCCCGGTAAAATTTTAAAAGAACTCGTACAAAATGACAGAATCGTAGGCGGTTTAAATAAAGAAGCCGCAAAAAAAACGGCCGAATTTTATAAAACTTTCGTCGCGGGCGAGATTTTGCAAACCGACGCAAAAACCGCCGAGATGGCAAAGCTCACCGAAAACTCGTTTCGCGACGTAAATATCGCATTTGCAAACGAGCTTAGCGTTTTGTGCGATAAATTCGGCATAAACGTCTGGGAGCTCATCTCGCTAGCAAATCGCCATCCGCGCGTAAATATCCTAAATCCAGGTTGCGGCGTGGGCGGACACTGTATAGCCGTCGATCCGTGGTTTATCGTGCATGCGGGCGGAGATGACGCAAAGCTTATCAAAACGGCTAGAGAGGTAAATAATCACAAAACGCAGTGGGCGATCGAAAAGATAAAAAACGCCGCTTTAAAATTTGAGCTAAAAAGCGGCAAAAAGCCTAAGATAGCCTGCATGGGGCTTGCGTTTAAACCCGATATAGACGATCTTAGAGAGTCGCCTGCGGTTTTTATTACTCGCGAATTAAAAAATCAAGGATTTGAAATTTTAGCCGTCGAGCCGAATATAAAATCGCACAAGGATTTTGAGATAATAAACTACGAAAAAGCCGTAGATATCGCTGATATAGTCGTATTTTTAGTAGCGCATAAAGAATTTAAAGAACTAAAAATAGAAAAAGAAGTTTTGGATTTTTGCGGGATTTTTAGATGAGAAATATTCCTAAATTGGCAATTATCGTTCCTTGTTATAATGAAGATCAGGTTTTGGGCGAAACTATAAAAAGATTGAGCGAGACTCTAGAAAATTTAATCGATAAAAAAAAGATTAAAAGCGATAGTTTTGTTTTATATGTCGATGATGGTAGCGAGGATGATACTTGGAGTATAATAAAATCGTCTAGTGCTACAAATTTATCTACTAAAGGCATAAAACTTTCTAAAAACGAAGGCCATCAAAACGCCTTATTGGCAGGAATAGAGTATGTAGAAGGTAAATGCGATTGCTTAATTTCTATTGATGCGGATTTGCAACAAGATGAAAAGTCTATGATACATTTTACTGATTCTTACGTGAATGGATGCGATGTTGTACTCGGCGTCAGGAACGATAGAATGTGTGATTCTTTTTTTAAAAGAGCAACTGCATTAGGCTTTTATAAATTAATGAATTTAATGGGGGTGGATATTATTAAAAACCATGCGGACTATAGATTACTTAGTAGTAAGGCCATTAGAATGCTGCTTAGTTTTAAGGAAGTCAATTTATTTTTAAGAGGGCTTGTTCTTTTAATTGGACTAAAAACAGAGTATATATATTTTGATGTTAAAGACAGGTATGCAGGTAAATCAAAATATACACTAAAAAAGATGTTCACCTTCGCATGGGACGGCATAACTTCATTTAGCGTGGTTCCTTTAAGATTGATAACGTTAATAGGCTTTATCGTTTTTTTTGTTAGCTTGATAATGGGTGGAAGTGTATTGTATTCTGTTATTGCTAATAAAACGGTGCAAGGGTGGGCCTCTACTGTTTTACCTATATACTTTATGGGAGGAATTCAACTTATGTGTCTTGGTGTAATTGGCGAATACATAGGTAAAATCTATAAAGAAACAAAAAGAAGACCAAGGTATTTTATAGAGGATATTACTGATGAAAAAAGTTAATTTTGATGAGTACAGTAAAAACTATGACGATATAATGCAAAATCAGCACAAAAAATTCGGCGACATAAAATACTATGCGGAGTACAAGATAAAGATACTAAGCAATATAGTAAAAAGACAAAATCAAAAGCTGAAAATACTTGAATACGGATGCGGTACAGGTAGAAATTTACCGTATATAGTAGAAGCATTTCGCGAATCGTCCGTTTTTGGATTTGATATCTCAAAAGAAAGTTTAGAGATAGCAAGGCAAAATAATAAAGAAGTAAAGATTATAGAAACAAATGAAGAGTTAGCTTCCTACAACGGATATTTCGACGTGATTTTTATAGCAGGCGTATATCACCATATAGAACCTAGCCTACGAGATTACGTGACATCTAATATATTTAAACTAGCTGCCGATAATTGTAATGTAGTGGTTTTTGAACACAATCCATACAATCCTCTTACAAGACGTATGGTATCTACTTGCGAATTTGACAAAGATGCCGTTTTGCTATCAAAAAAAGAGTTGCAATCTATTTTTTTTAAAGCCGGATTTAAAGATAACGGTAGCGCATATACGTTATTTTTCCCTCCTGTCTTAAAAGCGCTCTCTTTTTTAGAGAGATTTTTAAAATGGCTTCCGCTAGGCGGTCAATATTATATTGCAGTAAAGAAATCGGTCTAATGCGTTACGATATTTCTTTATTAAAGTATTTGCTCGTAGGCGTTATTAATACTATATTTGGATATGCGATAATTTTTACTTTGCTTTATTTTGGAGTTATTGCGGAAATAAGTAATTTTATCGGTTATTTCGTATCGATATTTATATCTTTTTATTTAAATAAGTATTTTAGCTTTAATGACGATTCAAAAAATAAAATCCAAATATTTAAATTTATAATTTCAATGGGAACATCATATATCTCTAATTTGGCCATTATGTCTTTTTCATACCGATTTCTTAGCATAAACGCATATATTAGTCAAATTTTAGGCGGCTTTGGTTATATCTTTATAGGATATTTACTATCTAAAAATTGGGTTTTTTGCCGCCAAGCTAAGGTTGCAAGATGATAAAAACGATTATGCCAACTAGAATGAACGATATGCAACAAGCAATCGAATGCCTTGATAGGAACGGTATTATCGGCATTGCATATTACGATAAATACGGTTTTGAAAATTTTGCGCGCGGGGCCGATGATAAGGGCTTATATTTTTTCGCTCAAATTATACATAAATTTTTTAATCTAAATTTAGAACAGATTATTATTTTATTTCATATCGTATTCATCGGAGTCGGTTTCATAGTCTTTTGTATAGGCTGGATGTTATTTTTGAAAACTAATCTTGCAAAAATAGTTTCGGTAGTTGCAGTGTCGATACTTTCCGGATTGGTTTATGTAATAGGCGACGTGTATATTATGTTTTATTTTATGTCGTCTTTCGTGCCGCTATTTTTATATTTGATTGATAAAAATAACAAAAAAAATATTTTTTTTATGTTGGTTATCTTAGCTTGTTTTTCAGTGGTATCGCATATTATACGCTCTTACTCTTTTGTACCGACTGTTCTTTTTGTTCTGATTTATTTATTTTTTAATTTAAAATCCTCTATAAAATATTACTATATTTCATTTTTAATATTAAGTATTTTTGCCGGCTATACTTCTTATAAGGTATATGAAAATAGCATTAATAATAAACTAATAGAGCTAAACGCGGATGCAAATTTAAATACTAAGCACGTTTTTTGGCATCCGATATATATAGGCTTAGGTTATGTGGATAACGAATATATACCTCATTATCTCGACGAGGTAGCTATGCAAAAGGTTCATTCGATAGATCCTAGTATTAAGTATTTATCAAAAGAGTATGAAGAGGTATTAAAAAATGAAACATTTAAATTTATTAAAGAACATAAGATGATTGCGATGCAAAATTTTGGTGCTAAATTCGGCGTTATGCTCTTATACTTTTTGATTTTTTCAAATATCGGCTTTTATTGTTTTTATGCTTCAAAAAATAGAAAAAATAGGGAATTTTTCCTTCCATGTTTATGCGCCTTGTGTTTCAATGCGATTTTTGGATTCTTGGTTGTTCCTTCTGTAAATTATTTATTAGGCTTCGTGTCGTTTAGCGTAATTTTCGCAATCTATTATATAGATAATTATATCAATGAAAAAGGGTTTTCAACGTGATACAAGCAATAGTTAAAAAAGGCAAGGTTTTAGCGGAGCAGATCCCCGCTCCGAGCGTTTCAAAGGGATGCGTTCTTATAAAAGTAGTAAATAGCTGCATATCGGCGG
>RBWB01581936.1_pt1 | contig 17971 bp, 17 predicted proteins | sample 2014201 | NCBI WGS metagenome assembly RBWB01 (sample SAMN10133834, study PRJNA383868) | Human oral metagenome, whole genome shotgun sequencing project. | isolation source: supragingival plaque isolated from 88 juvenile twins | host: Homo sapiens | place: Australia
AGGAAAAGGTGCTCGCCGACGGACAAAAACGGAAAACACATCCCGAAATGCGTATTTCCGTCGTGGGTTTTCGGCTGAATATGCTAAGAAAATGGCTTTCTTGGCGTTTGGACTGCGAAATCCTACATTTTTTTATTATTTTTGCGGCTGAAAAAATCAAACCGATATGAATCGAACAAAATTATTCCTCCTATTTTGCTTGTTGCTGCAGGTGCTGACGCTCGGCGCACAACAAAAACGTGAGTTCCGCGGCGCGTGGATTCAGTGTGTCAACGGACAGTTTAAAGGGCTTGGCCGCGACGAGATGCAACGCCAGCTCACGCAGCAGTTGAACGAGTTGCAGCGCGATGGCGTGAATGCCATCATCTTTCAGGTGCGGGCCGAGTGCGATGCGCTCTACGACAGCCCGCTCGAGCCATGGAGCCGCTATTTGACCGGGCAACAGGGCGTGGCTCCCAATCCGTTTTGGGACCCTTTGCAATGGATGGTGACCGAATGCCATCGGCGCGGCATGGAGCTGCACGCGTGGATTAATCCGTTCCGCGCCAAAACCAAGGGCACGCAGGAACTGGCGGCCAATCACGTGGCCATCAAAAACCCCGGCGGCATGTTTGCCTATGGCGAGCAGCTCATCATGAACCCCGGACAGCCCGCCAACCGCACGTATATTTGCAAAGTGGCGGCCGACATTGTGCGGCGCTATGATGTGGATGGTTTTCATATCGATGATTATTTCTATCCCTATCCTGTGGCAGGGCTCGCGATTCCCGACGACAATGCGTATGCGGCCTATGGCAACGGCATTAAAGATCGCGGCGATTGGCGGCGCTACAACGTGAATTTGTTTATCAAGGAGCTCGCTGACAGCATTCATGCCGTGAAGCCGTGGGTGAAATTCGGCGTTTCGCCCTTTGGCATCTATCGCAACCAGACGAGTTGGGCCGGCGGCAGTGCCACGAAGGGCCTGCAAAACTATGACGACCTCTATGCCGACGTGCTGTTGTGGGTGAACAATGGCTGGGTGGACTATTGCGTGCCGCAGTTGTATTGGCAGGTGGGTCATCCCGTGGCCGATTACAAAGAGCTCATCACGTGGTGGAACCGCAATGCAGGCAATCGGCCTTTGTATATCGGCGAGAGCGTGGACAACACCGTGCGCAATGCCGATCCGCAAAATCCTAACAGCCATCAGTTGCCGTTGAAACGCAAGTTGCAAGGACAAATGCGCAATGTTTGCGGCACGGTGTTGTGGTATGCAAAGAATTTCTGCGACAACGTGGGCAATTATGCCACGCTCATGCGCGAAAACTATTGGAAATATCCTGCGTTGCAGCCGCGCATGCCTTTCCTCGACGACAAAGCGCCCAAGAAGCCCAAGCGGGTGAAGCCCGTGTGGACCAACGATGGTTATGTGCTGTTTTGGCAGGCGCCCAAGGCCAAGAAATGGGGCGATGAGGCCGTGCGCTATGTGGTTTATCGCTTTGAAAAGGGTGAGAAGGTGGCGTTGGATGATGCTTCGAAAATTGCCGCCATCACCACCGATTGCTACTATAAATTGCCCTACGAAGACGGCCGGCATAAGTGGGTTTACGTTGTGACGGCGGTCGATCGCATGAGCAACGAAAGCAAGGCCGTGAAGAAAAAAATTAGTTTGTGATGCAGAACCTTTATCAGCGGCCGGGCGATTACGACCATTTCCGTGTGGAGCAGCCTGCTCCCTTGTTGGATTGGCTGTTGCAGAATGTGCATCATCTGAGCCGCTCGAAGGTGAAAGCCACGTTGCAAGGGCGCGGCATTCGCGTGGATGGAAAAGTGGTGACGCAGTTTGACTATCCGTTGAAAGCTGGGCAGAAAGTGACCGTGAGCCGCACCAAACAGAACAACAGCATCTTTAAAAATCGCTATGTGAAGATTGTCTATGAAGACCAGTATCTCGTGGTGATCGAAAAGAATGTGGGTGTGCTGTCGATGGCTGCCGGCCATTCGTCGCTCAATGTGAAAGCCATCCTGGATGACTATTTCAAGCAGACGCGCCAGAAATGCACGGCGCATGTGGTGCACAGACTCGATCGCGACACCAGTGGGCTGATGGTCTACGCCAAAGACAAACGCACCGAGCTGCTGCTGGAAGAGGATTGGCACAACATTGTCTACGACCGGCGCTATGTGGCCGTCGTGTCGGGCGAAATGCGCGAGACGGATGGCGTAATCGCTAATTGGTTGAAGGACAATAAAGCCTATTTCACCTACTCATCTCCCGTGGATAATGGCGGAAAATATGCCGTTACGCATTTCCATGTTTTAGCACGGTCGCCACGCTATTCTTTGGTAGAATATCGTTTGGAGACAGGGCGCAAGAACCAAATTCGCGTGCATTCGGCCGACATGGGACATCCCGTCTGCGGCGATGTGAAATATGGCAACGGCGACGACATCATCGGCCGGCTCTGCCTGCATGCCTACATCCTGTGTTTCTATCATCCCGTCACGCATCGCCGAATGGAATTTGCCACGCCCATTCCACCCGCATTCAGAACAGTATTTAAATAAAATCAACAAATAAAGTATGGATAATTTCTTGTATTATATTTTCATTCTCATTGCCCTCGTTGTGGGCATTTTCGTGATTAAAAAAATCACCGGTTGCGTCTTTAAAGTGATTGTGGCACTGGCTGTAGCCGCCATTTTAATCGCTCTGTATTATTTGCATGGCGCTTAGGGCGTCTCTGTTTTCCAACCGTTTAAAAAACAAGCAAAAGCTTTGTTGTATGGTAGAATTGCGCTAACTTTGTAGGCAAATTTTAACAGCGATATGAAACAAACAAAAATTGTAGCTTCGATTAGCGACCGCAGATGTGATCAGGATTTCATCAGAAAATTATTTTTTACGGGCATGAATGTGGTGCGCATGAACACGGCGCACGCTACGCAGGATGGCATTCGAACCATTGTGAAGAATGTGCGTGCTGTGTCGCCGCATATTGGGATTATGATTGATACGAAAGGTCCCGAAGTGCGCACAACTGGTGTCGATGAACCCTTGAGCTACAAAGCTGGCGACATCGTTAAAATCTTTGGTCGCCCCGAGATGGACTCTTCGCACGACATCATCAACGTTTCTTATCGCGATATTGCCAAAGATGTGAAAGTGGGCGACGACATGCTCTTCGACGATGGCGAGCTCGACATGAAGGTCATCGAATGCGACGGCCCCATGGTGGTGGCACAGGTGCAGAACGACGGCGTGTTGGGCTCGCATAAAAGTGTGAACATCCCGGGCGAGCACATCGATTTGCCTGCGCTCACCGAAAAGGATAAAAAGAACATCTTGCTGGCTATCGAGCTGGACATTGATTTCATTGCCCATTCCTTCGTGCGCAATGCCGACGACGTGAAAGCCGTGCAAAAGATCTTGGATGAGCATCATAGCGACATTAAAATCATTTCCAAGATTGAAAACCAGGAAGGCGTCGACAATATCGACGAAATCATCGAAGCCTCCTACGGCATCATGATTGCGCGCGGCGATTTGGGCATCGAAGTGCCCATTGAGCGCATTCCGGGCATTCAGCGCAACATCATTCGCAAGTGTGTTGAGATGCGTCGTCCGGTGATTGTGGCAACGCAGATGTTGCACACGATGATCAACAATCCACGGCCGACGCGTGCCGAAGTAACCGACATTGCCAATGCCATTTATTATCGCACCGATGCGTTGATGCTGAGCGGCGAAACGGCCAGCGGAAAATATCCCGTCGAGGCGGTGCAAACCATGGCTCGCATTGCCGAACAAGCCGAAAAGGACAAATCGAGAATACACGAAATAGAAGCACCGTGGGAGGCCGACGAGCACGACCTGCGCACATTCCTTTCGCACACAGCCATTGATGCCACACGCAAATTAGGCGTAGCCGGCATTATCACCGACAGTGCAACCGGACAAACGGCGCGCAATTTGGCTGCATTCCGCGGTCCCGTTCCCGTGCTGGCCATTTGCTATAAAGAAAAAACGCAGCGCTGGCTCAACCTCAGCTATGGCGTCATCCCCATCTATCAGCGTGCGCAAGTGAGTGCGCAATACATGTTCTTGGCTGCGTTGCGCATGCTGCGTCAAAAAGGCTACATTCAAGACGAAGACAAGATTGCCTATCTCAGCGGAAACCTGGGCGAAGACAGTGGCACCACGTTCTTAGAAATCAATAAGGTGAAAGAGGTGTTCAATCGCAACTACGAGTTCCATCTTCCCGACGTTGAGAAGTTGACCGAGAACAACGACAATGTGCGCGAAGACGAACGCTAAAACGCTTTCTATGCACAGATACATTCTGTTAAAAGATTAAAAATAACAAAGCTGTAACCCTTGCGGTTGCAGCTTTCGATGATATTTTAATTAACTTTGCACGCGCTGCCACGTGATGGCAGCATTCAATTCAAATTAAATCAATAAAAACAAATGGCAACAAGAATCAGATTGCAACGTGGCGGTAGAAAGCACTATGCTTTTTATAGCATTGTTATCGCCGACGTTAGAGCTCCACGTGATGGTAAATTTACTGAGAAGATTGGTACGTTCAATCCTAACACCAATCCTGCTACCGTAGATTTGAATTTCGAACGCGCTCTTTATTGGGTAGAAACCGGTGCGCAGCCTACTGACACCGTTCGTAACATTCTCAAGCGAGAAGGCGTTTACATGATGAAGCACCTTCGTGGTGGCGTGAAGAAAGGCGCTTTTGACGAGGCCACTCTTCAACAGAAATTCGACGCTTGGAAAGAAAACAAGCTGAAAGGTTTCGAGGCTATTCGCGAAGGAGAAGCTAAGGCTAAGGCTGCAGCTGTGAAGGCTGAGCTCGAAGCTGAGAAGAAAATGAACGAAGCTATTGCAAAGAAGGTGGCTGAGAAAAAGGCTGCTGCCGAAGCTGCACAGGCTGAAGCAACTGCAGAGGCGAATGAAGCTGCTGCCGAGGCAACTGAAACAACAGCAGAAGCTACCGAAGCTGCTGCTAAGACAACTGAAGAAGCACCGGCTGCTGAAGCGCCTGCTACCGAAGCAACAGCAGAAGCATAAGACATTTTTTTTCATTTGTGGGCAAGGGGTATCTCGTTTTGAGATGCTCCTTGTTTCTTTTTTGTGCCGACGTCGCTTTTCTACGATAGCTTGCCGTTGCCTATCGTGCGAAAGGTGTTATAATATAATAAGGTGTATTCTTAAATTGCATGCCATTTGCGGAAGTTCCGCAAGCAAGATGCATTTTTGTGCAATATTTGCGGAATTTCCGCAAGCAAGATACGCTTTTGTATCATATTTGCGGAAGTTCCGCAAACGCTATGCAGTTTTGTGTAATCCTTGCGGAAGTTCCGCAAGCAAAGAGCAATTTTGTGCAATGTTTGCGGAAGTTCCGCAAACGTGGTGCATTTTCCGATAAGGCCTTTTTGGGGAATATTGATGGTGTCGGAATTGTTGGCAAAGTGAAAAGTGGTAGCCGATGGCATGATGTGGAGTGGGGGGCGTGCGAAAGCAGGATGGAGTGGCGTGGAAGCATTTGGGTAATCGTCTTTTGTAAACTCCACCTTGCATTTTTTTATTTAAATCGCGTTATAGTTATAATATTATTGTTACCTTTGCAGCGATTTGAGGTAGATTAGCTATCTACCTTGTGAGGCGAATTATTAATAACGTTATAAAATTTATGAATTTCACTTTATTCATTACCGTTTTAATAACGGCTGTGGTCTTGGTAGTGGCAGCCTATGTCATTGCGAAGTTAATCGGTCCTCGGTCTTATAATCCGGTAAAGGGTGAGCCTTTTGAATGTGGTATTCCCACGCGCGGCAGCTCTTGGCTTCCGATGCATGTGGGCTACTATCTTTTTGCCATCCTTTTTCTGGTGTTCGACATCGAGACGGTTTTTCTTTATCCATGGGCCGTTGTTGCGAAAGAATTAGGCCATTTTGCTTTGGTTAGCATCGGTTTCTTCTTGGTTGTGTTAGTTTTGGGCCTTGCTTATGCTTGGCGGAAAGGAGCTTTGGAATGGAAGTAAGAAAACCGCACATCAAGAGCATTCCTTATCAGGAGTTTAAGGATAACGAGAATTTAGAGAAGATAACGAAGGAGCTTAATGAGGGCGGCGCGAATGTGATTGTGGGTTCGCTCGATCAGGCGATTAACTGGGGGCGCAGCAACTCGCTGTGGTCGCTCACTTTTGGTACGTCGTGCTGCGGAATTGAGTTTATGGCCGTGGGTTGTTCGCGCTACGATTTCTCGCGCTTCGGTTTTGAGGTAACGCGAAATTCGCCTCGTCAGGCCGACTTAATCATGTGTGCCGGAACCATTACCAACAAGATGGCGCCGGTGTTTAAGCGTCTTTATGACGAGATTGCCGAGCCCAAATATGTTGTGGCTGTGGGTGGTTGCACCATCAGCGGAGGTCCGTTTAAGAAGAGCTATAACGTGGTGCGCGGCATCGATGAATTGGTGCCCGTCGATGTGTATATTCCCGGTTGTCCACCACGTCCCGAAGCCATTTTGTATGGCATGATGCAGTTGCAGCGCAAAGTGAAGGTCGAAAAATTCTTTGGTGGCGCTAACCACAAAATGACCTCCGAGGAGAGAGCCGAGTCTTTGGCAAAAGGCGGTTTGCACGGATTGAGCAACGAGACGCTTGCCGCAACCGAGAAGTTGGGCAAACGGGCTCCGATTATTGTGACCGATGTCCCTGCTGATTTCGATCCGCAGAAAGGTTTAACAGAAGAATAACGTGTGAGAAGATGAAATTAGAAAATATAGAACTCCAATTTGATGGCTTTGCCGAGGAAATGGCGAAGCTGAAAGGCGAGAAGCATTTCGATTATCTTGTTACCATTATTGGCGAAGATTTTGGCGAAGAGGGCTTGGGTTGTATTTATATTCTTGAGAATACCGAGAACCACGAGCGCTGTTCGGTGAAAACGATTGCAAAGCAAGTTGGCGAGGATTATGTCATTCCCTCCGTTTTGCGTTTGTGGAATGCAGCCAATCTGTTAGAACGTGAGGTGTTCGATTTCTTGGGCATCAAGTTCTTGGGTCATCCCGATATGCGTCGCCTTTTCATGCGCAACGATTTCAAGGGTTACCCTTTGCGTAAGAGTTTCGATGCAAGTCCTGAAGCCAATCCTTTCCCCACGACGGATGAGCCTGAGACTGATTTTACGACCGAGTGGAACTTAGATAAAAACGGTAATTTGGTTGCGACACAACATCGTTTGTTTGATGACGACGATTTTGTGGTGAACTTAGGCCCCAACCACCCCAGCATGCACGGTGTGCTTCGTTTGCAAACCGTTTTGAATGGTGAGGTGGTGAAGCATGTTTATCCGCATTTGGGTTATATTCATCGCGGCATGGAGAAGATGTGCGAAAGCATGACCTATCCGCAAACGTTGGCTTTTGCCGACCGTTTGAATTATCTTTCTGCCATGATGCATCGCCATGCCATGGTGGGTGTGATGGAAGAGGCTTTAGGCGTGGAACTCTCCGAGCGTATTCAATATATTCGCACAATTATGGACGAGTTGCAGCGTATCGATAATCACTTGCTTTTCTTGGGCACCTGTGCACAGGATTTGAGCGCCTTGACAGCTTTCCTTTATTGCATGCGCGACCGTGAGCAGGTGCTCAACGTGATGGAGGAAACCACTGGCGGCCGCTTAATTCAGAATTATTATCGCATTGGCGGTTTGCAGGATGATATCGATCCTAATTTCGTTCAGAATGTGAAAGCGCTCTGCAAATATCTTCGTCCGAAAGTCCAAGAATATTTAGATGTATTTGGCGATAATGTCATCACGCAGCAACGTTTAATCGGCGTCGGCCCAATGGGCTTGGAAGATTGTATTAACTATGCAGTGACAGGTCCTGCAGGTCGTGCTGCCGGATGGAAAAATGATGTGCGCAAGAATCATCCTTATGCGATGTATGATAAGGTTAACTTTAATGTAGTTACCTTGGACGGAGCCGATTCTTATGCGCGTTATATGGTTCACATACAAGAGCTTTATCAGAGCTTGGATATTATAGAGCAGCTCATCGATAATATTCCTGAAGGCGAATATTACATCAAACAGAAGCCCATTATCAAACTGCCCGAGGGACAGTGGTACTTCTCTGTAGAAGGCGGTGCTGGTGAGTTTGGTGTTTATTTAGATTCGAAGGGTGATAAGAGTCCTTATCGATTGAAAATGCGTCCTATGGGATTGACCTTAACTGGGGCTTTCGACAAAATGTTGAAGGGACAGAAGTTGGCCGATCTTGTTGCGACAGGTGCAGCAATCGATTTTGTTATTCCTGATATTGATAGATAATTATGTTTGATTTTAGTATAGTAACAACTTGGATTGATAGCTTGTTGCGCCAAACATTAGGTTTAGGCGACTTTTTATCGATATTAATCGAGTGTGTGCTCGTAGGCGTTGCTATTTTGACCGCCTATGCTTTGATTGCCATTGTACTTATCTTCATGGAACGTAAGGTTTGTGCTTATTTTCAGTGTCGTTTAGGTCCGATGCGCGTTGGTCCTTGGGGTATATTCCAGGTGTTTGCCGATGTGTTGAAGATGTTGATTAAAGAAATCTTTGTGGTAGACAAAGCCGATAAGTTTCTTTATTATCTTGCACCGGTGTTGGTCATTGTTGCTTCTGTTGGCACCTTCTCTTTCTTGCCTTGGAATAATGGCGCACAAGTGTTAGACTTCAATGTGGGTGTTTTCTTGCTGACTGCTATTTCGAGTATTGGTGTCTTGGGCATCTTCTTAGCAGGTTGGGGTAGTAATAATAAGTATTCCGTTGTGAGTGCTATGCGTGGTGCTGTGCAAATGATTTCTTACGAAATATCGTTGGGGCTTTGCATTATCAGCGCTGTGCTTTTGACCGGAACCATGCAGATAAGTGGAATCGTTGGTGCACAAGGTAGTGCATGGCTCATTTTCCAATCGCCTTTTACTTGGATAGCCTTCCTGGTGTTCTTGATTGCCGGAAATGCAGAGGCCAATCGTGGTCCTTTCGACTTGGCCGAAGCTGAAAGCGAATTGACCGCAGGTTATCATACCGAATATTCGGGTATGGGATTTGGTTTTTATTATTTAGCAGAGTATTTAAATCTCTTTGTCATCTCTGGAATTGCTGCAACGGTGTTCTTAGGTGGCTGGATGCCGCTACATGTCGTAGGCTTGGATGGTTTTAATGCTGCGATGGACTATATCCCAGGAATTATTTGGTTTATGGGTAAGACTTTTGCCATCGTTTGGATTTTGATGTGGATACGTTGGACTTTTCCACGTTTGCGTATTGATCAGATTCTTACCTTAGAATGGAAGTATATCATGCCGTTCATGTTGGTTGTTTTAGCACTGACGACGGTGTGGATTGCTTTAGTTTAATTCTTGTTTGAAAATAATAAACGATTTTTTTATAATGGAAAATAAAAAATCATATTTTGGAGAAGTGGCTTCTGCGCTCAAGACATTGGGCATAGGGTTGAAGGTAACCTTGAAGGAATACTTTACGCCCAAGACGACAGAGCAGTATCCCGAGAATAGAAAGACAACGCTCCATGTTGCAAAGCGCCATCGCGGACGTCTTGTTTTCAAGCGTAACGATGATAAAACTTATAAGTGCACGGCTTGCACGATGTGTGAGAAGGCTTGTCCGAATGACACGATTAAGATTCTTGCGCACATGGAAGAAAATCCTGAGACGGGACGCAAGAAAAAGGTTCTTGATGATTATCAATATGATTTGGGCGATTGTATGTTTTGCCAATTATGTGTTAACTCTTGCAATTTTGACGCGATAGAGTTTACTAACGATTTTGAGAACTCTGTATTTGATAAAGACACGTTGCGTCTTCATTTGGATAAAGAGATTTATGAGGGTGGAAGTCTACCTAATCTTATAGAGGGTGGAGCCCCCATTGAGATTGGTAAGTTTAATACAAAAACCAAGTAATAAAGATTATGGCGAATTTAATTGTATTTTGTATTTTGGCTGTAGTCATTCTTGGTTCGGCCATCATGAGCGTGCTGACAAAGCGTATTATGCGTTCAGCCACATTCCTTTTGTTTGTTTTGTTTGGCATCGCAGGTATTTACTTCCTTTTGGATTATACATTCTTGGGTGCTGTGCAAATTTCTATCTACGCAGGTGGTGTGACAATGGTTTATATTTTTGCTATCCAATTAGTTTCTAAGCGTACCCTACAAGGTCTTGTTGAGCAGATAAAAGGCAGCCGCGTCTTAAAAGGCTGTCTATTAAGTATCGTTGGTTTTGTAGTGATGGCGGCAGTGTTATTGAAAAGCAACTTAATGTCGGCGATGCTTTCTACTACCGATACAGAATTGCCCATGCAGCAAATTGGAACCGCCCTGTTGGGGAGTGATAAATATCAATATGTATTGCCATTTGAATTTATTTCGGTATTCTTATTGGCATGCATTATTGGTGGTGTAATGATAGCAAGAAAGGAGGATAAAAAATGAATATTCCAGTAGCATGTTATTTCATTCTGAGTGCACTTTTATTTTTTATTGGTGTATTTGGTTTTGTTACAAGACGTAATTTGATTGCAATGTTGATTTCTGTTGAGCTGATATTAAATGCCGTAGATTTGAACTTTGCCGTATTTAATCGTATTCTTTTTCCTGGTCAGTTAGAAGGCTTCTTCTTTACATTATTTTCAATTGGGGTGAGTGCTGCAGAAACAGCTGTTGCCTTAGCCATTATAATTAATGTTTATCGGAACTTCCATAGCGACCAGGTAAATAGTATTGAAAACATGAAATTCTAAAGAGATGGAATATAGTTATGCATTTTTAATACTTCTCCTTCCTTTCTTGAGTTTCCTCGTGTTAGGACTTCTCGGAATGAAGATGAAGAAACCCCTTGCAGGCTTTATTGGCACGACCGTATTGGGTGTACTTTTTGCAATGTCGGTTTACACGGCCTATGAATATTTCTTTGTTGTAGGCCGCGATGCAACGACGGGGTTATATCCAACGGTCACAGTCTTTAATTTTACTTGGCTTAGGTTTACCGAGTTGCTAACTTTTAATATAGGTTTCCGTTTAACGCCCATTAGCGTGATGATGTTGATAGTTATAACCACAGTTAGTTTTATGGTTCATATCTATTCATTTGGCTATATGGCAGAACGCGATTCTAAATATAAGTTTGAAGAATACGAGCATGGCTTCCAGCGTTTCTACGCTTATTTGTCGCTTTTCACGATGAGCATGTTAGGCTTAGTTGTTGCGACAAACATCTTTCAAATGTATATGTTTTGGGAGTTAGTTGGTGTATGCTCTTATCTGCTCATAGGCTTTTATTATCCTAAGCATGCAGCAGTCCACGCTTCAAAGAAAGCATTTATCGTAACGCGATTTGCTGACTTATTCTTCCTCATCGGAATCTTATTCTTTAGTTTCTATGTGGGGACATTCAACTATGATTTAAACGCTAATCCTGAATTGGTTAGTAAGTTGGCGAGTGTTGCTTCACAATATGCATGGGTATTGCCAACAGCATTGTTCTTGATGTTTATCGGCGGTGCTGGTAAGAGTGCAATGTTCCCTTTGCACATTTGGTTGCCCGATGCGATGGAAGGTCCAACTCCTGTTTCGGCTTTAATTCATGCCGCAACAATGGTTGTTGCAGGTGTTTACCAAGTGGCCAGCTTGTTCCCCATTTGGGTTGAATATGCTCCCAACCAATTACATTGGGTAGCTTATATTGCTGCGTTCACCGCTTTCTATGCAGCCGCCGTTGCTTGTTGTCAGCGCGATATTAAGCGAGGCTTAGCATTCTCGACCATTTCGCAAATAGCTTATATGCTGGTTGCATTGGGTGTTTGCTATGCGATTGACAATCACGAAGGTGGTTTAGGCTATATGGCCAGCATGTTCCACTTGTTTACACATGCTATGTTTAAGGCACTCTTATTCTTGTGTTCTGGTGCAATCATCGTCATTATAGGTAGTAACTTTAAAGAGTATATGGGTGGTTTGCATAAATATATGCCCATTACGAATGCTTGTTTCTTGATTGGCTGTATTGCGATTAGTGGTGTTTGGCCTTTCGCAGGTTTTTTCTCAAAAGACGAGATTGTTTCAGCATGCTTTGAATACTCACCTTTCTTAGGTTGGTTTATGACCTTAGTTTCGGGGATGACCGCATTTTATATGTTCCGTTTATATTATGTGATATTCTGGGGACAAAGCTATTATGAATTAGATCCCGAACATCGCAAGCGTCCAGCCGAAGTTCCATTTGTGATGTGGGGGCCTTTAGTGTTCCTTGCCATCATCTCAATCTTTGCTGGTTGGATTCCTTTTGGGCATTTTGTTTCAGCAACAGGTCAATCGATGGAGATTCATTTGCAGCACTTTGAGTTCTCAAGTGTGGCATGGTTCAGTCTTTTGGCTGCAGCTATTGGTATTGGTTTAGCCACTTGGATGTATCTTCCTAAGCATAATCCCGTTCCCGATATGTTGGCAAAGCGAATGCCCGTGTTGCATAAAGCAGCTTTAAATCGCTTCTACATTGACAATATTTGGCAGTTTATCACTCATAAGATTGTGTTTGGTTGTTTCTCGAAACCCATAGCTTGGTTTGATCGCCATGTCATTGATGGCACATTTAACTTCATGGCATGGGGCGCACAAGAGGCAGGTGAGACCATCCGTCCTTGGCAGAGTGGTGACGTTCGTGCTTATGCATCGTGGTTCCTCACGGGCACTATAGCGTTAGCTTTAGTGTTGCTATGCATCTATTGTTAGTGAATAATGAATAGAAAAAAAGACAAATAAAGATATGAATATATTAACATTATTCGTTGTTATTCCCGTCCTGATGCTCATCGGTCTATGGTTGTCCAAAAACGATAATCAGGTGCGTGGTGTAATGGTTGTAGGTGCTTCAGCTCTGTTGGGGTTAGCGATATGGCTCACGATATCTTTTATCCAGTTGCGCCATGCAGGGAATACCGATCTCATGCTTTTCACCTATAGTGTGCCTTGGTTTGCACCTTTGCATATAGCTTATAGTATTGGTGTAGATGGTATTTCGGTTGTAATGATATTGTTGTCAGCTGTTATTGTCTTCACAGGCACCTTTGCTTCGTGGCAGTTGGAACCCATGAAGAAAGAATATTTTTTATGGTTTGTGTTGCTAAGTATCGGTGTGTTTGGCTTCTTCATTTCAACCGACCTATTTACAATGTTCATGTTTTATGAGGTTGCGCTCATCCCCATGTATCTGTTGATAGGTGTTTGGGGTACAGGTCCTAAGGAATATGCGGCAATGAAGCTCACCTTAATGCTGATGGGTGGTAGTGCTTTGTTGATTATAGGTATTTTGGGTATTTATTATTTCAGCGGAGCCACCACGATGGATATCAACGAGATTGCGGCTATGCACAACATTCCCGTTGCCGTGCAAAAGGTGTTCTTCCCCTTGATTTTTATTGGATTTGGTGTGCTTGGCGCCTTGTTTCCTTTCCACACATGGTCTCCCGATGGTCATGCCTCGGCGCCAACAGCCGTTTCGATGCTTCATGCAGGTGTATTGATGAAATTAGGTGGTTATGGTTGTTTCCGCATAGCGATGTATTTGTTGCCTGAGGCTGCTCAACAGCTTTCTTGGATATTCTTGATATTGACTACCTGCTCTGTTATCTATGGTGCTCTTTCAGCTTGCGTGCAAACCGATTTGAAGTATATCAATGCTTATTCTTCAGTGTCGCACTGTGGCATGGTGCTCTTTGCATTGTGCATGATGACGCAAACAGCCATCACGGGTGCTGTGTTGCAGATGTTATCACATGGATTGATGACGGCGCTTTTCTTCGCTTGCATCGGTATGATTTATCACCGTGCAGGTACGCGTGATGTGCGCTATTTGGGAGGTTTGATGAAAGTCATTCCATTCCTTTCCGTCTCCTATGTTGTTGCGGGTTTAGCCAACCTTGGTTTACCAGGTTTCTCGGGTTTCGTAGCCGAGATGACCATTTTTGTAGGAGCATTCCAGAATGGCGACACCTTCCATCGCGTGTGCACCATCATTGCTTGCACCTCGATTGTTGTGACCGCCGTTTATATTTTGCGTGTTGTGGGTAAGATTCTGTTTCAGAAGGTTGCTAATCCCAAATTTTATGAGCTTCACGATGCCACTTGGGACGAGCGTTTCGCCATTGGCGGCTTGATTTTCTGTGTTGCAGGTTTAGGCATGTTCCCCTTGTGGGCGAACGATATCATTAGCAGTGCAGTAGGTCCCATTATCCACCACATTCTTAATGGTTCGGTTGCCGCTTTGTAATATCAGTTGAATCGATAAAGAAACATTCAAGATGAATATCAATTATAGTCAGTTTTTAAATATGATACCCGAGGTGACTTTGATGGCACTTTTGGTTATCGTTTTCATTGCCGATTTCCTCACAGCACCTCGTGTGGTGCTTCCTGCTGCGGGACAAACGAGCAGCGCGTCGCCCCGCAAATGGTTTAATCCATTGGTCTGCCTGTTGATGGCCGTACACATTGTGGTGAACATTTTTCCTACGGCGACAGCAACAGCCTTTGGTGGAATGTATTGCACCAATGCCGCTATTGGCGTGATGAAAACCATTTTGGCGTTGGGTGCTTTCATCGTGCTTATTCAGAGTCGCGAGTGGATGCGCCGTCCCGACACGCAATTCAAGGAAGGCGAGTTCTATCTGCTCATTATTTCAACCCTTTTGGGCATGAATATGATGATTAGCGCCAACCACTTTTTATTGTTCTTCTTAGGTTTGGAAATGGCATCCGTGCCCATGGCCTGCTTGGTTGGTTTAGACAAATATCGCCACAATTCGGCAGAGGCTGCAGCGAAGTTCATCCTCACAGCCACTTTCTCGAGCGGCGTGATGCTCTATGGCATTTCGTTGCTCTATGCAGCAGTGGGCACTCTCTATTTCGACGATATGGCAGTGAAAATCACCACCAGCCCCTTAACCATTGTGGGTATGGTGTTTTTCTTCAGCGGTCTGGGCTTCAAGCTCTCGTTGGTGCCGTTCCATTTCTGGACGGCCGACACCTATCAGGGTGCGCCAACCACCGTCACGGGCTATCTCTCAGTGGTGAGCAAGGGCGCAGCAGCCTTTGCGTTGTGTGCCATCTTGATGAAAGTGTTTGCGCCCATGGTTGAATATTGGCAATATCTGTTGTTCATTGTCATTGTGCTGTCCATCACCATTGCCAACCTTTTCGCCATCCGTCAGCGCGATTTGAAACGTTTCATGGCGTTCAGTTCAATCTCGCAAGCCGGCTACATTGTGTTGGCCATTGTGGGCAATAATGCCATGAGCTTCACCTCGCTCAGCTTCTATGTGTTGATTTATGTGGTTGCCAATATGGCGGTGTTCACCGTGATTAGCAGTATTGAAGAACACAACAACGGCGTTGTCGACATGGAAAGCTATAACGGATTGTATAAAACCAATCCGCGCCTGGCCTTCCTCATGACGTTGGCCCTGTTCTCTTTGGGTGGCATCCCCCCATTTGCCGGCATGTTTAGCAAATTCTTTGTGTTCATGGCGGCCGTGAAAGGAGCAACCATCGGAAATCTGAGTGGTCAGTTGGCCTATCTTGTAGTATTCATCGCTTTGGTCAACACCGTGGTGAGCCTTTACTACTATTTGCTGATTGTGAAGGCCATGTACATCAAGCACAACGACCAACCTTTGCCCACCTTCACGAGTGCTAAGAGCACTAAGTTGGCACTGGCCATCTGCACCACGGGACTGTTGCTCTTTGGTGTGTGCAGTGTGGTCTATGGGTGGATAGACAGTGCTTCTATTGCAATGCTATAAATGAAAGCGCATGCTGTGCGCAATTCGCATAAGGGGTGTGGCTCGGTCAGCGAGTCACACCTTTTTTGAGCCCTTCTCATTCGCAAGTCTCAAGCATCTCAATCGCTCGCAGTAGATTGCGATAATTTCGCGTTTTGTCCGTCTTGTAGGCTACGATGGCGACCTTCTCCCACGAGACATCATTTTGCGGCTCATTCGGTTTTATCAATATGACCATAAATAAGGTCTATCGAAAAAAGGATATTTCATGCGTAAAGAACTCAATTTTTATTGCTATCTTTGCCCACGATAACGTAATCAGCAATTAAGTTTATGGCAAAAAAAATAACAGACAGTGTAACGTGGGTAGGAAAAATCGATTGGGAACTGGTTAAGTTCCATGGTGATGAATATTCTACCGAGCATGGTTCAAGTTACAACGCATATCTTGTGCGCGATGAGAAGGTGGCGCTGCTCGATACCGTTTGGCAGCCTTTTGACAAGGAGTTTGTGGCACGGCTGAAACGTGAAATCGACCTCAAGCAGATTGATTATATTGTGATGCAACATAATGAAGTGGATCACAGTGGGGCGCTGCCCGAGTTGTTGCGTGAAATTCCCGGAACGCCCATCTATTGCACCAAGAAGGGTGAGGCTATTTTGCGTGGGCACTATCATCAGGATTGGAACTTTGTAAACGTGAAAACGGGCGACACCTTGAGCCTCGGTCGCCAGACACTTACGTTCATTGAAGCACCGATGTTGCACTGGCCCGACACGATGATGACCTATCTATCGGGCGACGAGATATTGTTCTCCAACGACGTTTTTGGGCAGCATTTCGCTACCGAGTCGCTCTATAACGACCTCGTGAAGCAAGACGACCTGATGTGGGAGGCCGAGAAATATTATGCCAACATCATCAATATGTATAGCCCCATGGCTAACCGCAAGGTGAAAGAATTGATGGGCATGAACCTTCCGCTGAAGATGATTTGCCCCAGCCACGGTGTGATGTGGAAAAAGAATCCACAGCAAATCATTGATAAATATTTGGAATGGTCGCAGGGCTATCAGGAAAATCAAATCACATTGGTCTACGACACCATGTGGAATGCTACGCGCAAGATGGCCGAAGCCATTGCCGAGGGCATTCTCGAAGCCGATAAAGAAGTGACCGTGAAGCTCTTTAACGCAGCCAAAGAAGATAAAAACGATATTCTCACCGAGCTGTTTCATTCGAAAGCCGTATTGGTTGGCTCGCCCACCATCAACTATGGTTTCTCCTATGCCATTGCAGGCATTTTAGAGATGACCCGTGGCTTGAAACTGAAAAACAAAAAGGCCGCCGCATTCGGTTCTTACGGATGGAGTGGGGATGCCCCCAAAATGATTAGCGAGCATCTTGTAGAAGCTGGCTTTGAATTGGTGAACGATGGCATTAAAATGCTGTGGGTGCCCGACGAGGCGGCCTTGGCAGCGTGCCGAGAATATGGTAAAGATTTTGCACTGAAAACAAAATAGAAGTTTAATTTTAAAACAAAAACAATTATGAAGAAGTATGTATGTGACGTTTGCGGGTACATTTACGACCCCGCAGTAGGCGATCCCGATAGCGGCATCGCAGCAGGAACCGCTTTCGAGGATATCCCTGAAGATTGGGTTTGCCCCGTTTGTGGTGTAACAAAGAGCGACTTTAGCGTGGTTGAAGAATAGGCTTCACCGCGTGAGAATCATAGAAAAATCGCACGAGCTTTTAAGTTCGTGCGTTTTTTTATGATTGTGTTCAAAGTGCTGCAGCGCTTCCTATGCGCGAAGGCTTGCTGGAGTTCCAGCAGGCCGTCTTTTTGATTTTTCGGGCTTGCTGGAGTTCCAGCAGCCCGTCTTTTTGATTTTTTGCGCTTGCTGGATTTCCAGCAGCCCGTCTTTTTGATTTTTTGGGCTTGCTGGAGTTCCAGCAGGCCGTCTTTTTGATTTTTCGGGCTTGCTGGAGTTCCAGCAGCCCGTCTTTTTGATTTTTTGCGCTTGCTGGATTTCCAGCAGCCCGTCTTTTTGATTTTTTGGGCTTGCTGGAGTTCCAGCAGGCCGTCTTTTTGATTTTTCGGGCTTGCTGGAGTT
>RBWB01581937.1_pt1 | contig 17957 bp, 17 predicted proteins | sample 2014201 | NCBI WGS metagenome assembly RBWB01 (sample SAMN10133834, study PRJNA383868) | Human oral metagenome, whole genome shotgun sequencing project. | isolation source: supragingival plaque isolated from 88 juvenile twins | host: Homo sapiens | place: Australia
CCAGCACGTACTTGCGCGACCCTCCGCCCTGCCCGTAGGGGCCCGGCCACATGTCCCAGCCGGCCTTGGTGGAGATGATCAACTCGTCGCGGAACGGGGCGAGATCCTGCCGGAAGATGGTTCCGAAGTTGATCTCCGCCTGCCCGTAGGGCGGGCCGTAGTTGTTGGCCAGGTCGAAGTGCGTGATGCCCGCGTCGAAGGCGCGACGGACGATCTCGCGCTGCACCCCAAGGGGCTTGTCATCGCCGAAGTTCTGCCAGAAGCCGAGCGAGAGGGCAGGCAGCAGCAGGCCTGAGCGGCCGCAGCGGCGGTAGGGCATGCGACCGTCGTAGCGGTCCGGGTCAGGCACATAGGTGGGGTACATGGCCCCATCCTGCCAGCCGCCGCGAGGCGTCGTGAAGCCGCCCATCACGTGCTGTGAGCGGGACCGCTGGCCCCGGTGGCGGGAATCCCCTCCCCCGGTGCCGGGCGCCGGGCAGAGACCACGGGTGACCCCGTGCGGTAGCAGTATTGCGAAGGTGAGTGAGACATTCTGGCTCTGGCAACATGCCGACGCCACCGTGCGGGGCCTGCAGAAGCAGGTGAAAGAGCTGAAACAACAGGCCGAGGTGACGGCGGTCAGCAGCGCACGCCAGCGGCGTGAGACCTCCAAGCTCCGGTCCGACCTGAAGAACATGCGCGGCTCGCTGGAAACCAGGCTGAATGCGCTGACCAACGCCTTCGTCGCGTTCGTGGAGCTCGATGGCATCCGCGCACAGCTCGCGGCCTTCCCCCAGCAAGCCGAGGCGCGGCGTTTCGCGTTCCAGGATCTCGGGGTGCTTCTCGATGGCGAATCTCCCCCGCAGCGTCCGGACGTCGAGGGGTACTGGCTGCCCCCGGCGATGGCCGCGCTGCGTCCCGACGGCTCCGTCGACCCGGACCTCGCCGCCGTCGCCTCCCAGCGCGACCCCGGCGCTGCGCCCGTTTTCCTCGCCATCGCCCAGGCCGCGTTGGGGGCGGGCAGCACCGTCGCCGCCAAACTGCCAGGACTCCTGGCCCCCGACGAGGACGGCACGTGGGCGACGTGGCAGCTGCTGGTCTGGGGCGCAGTGCTGCACGGAGCCTTCGGGGCGGCGGCGCTAGCGACGCTGCAGCCCACCTTCCAGCCCTTGCTTCCCGACGCCGCGGACTGGCTGGAGTGGGCAAAAACCAACGCCGGGACCAGCAACGAGGGCGACGTCCTGGACTGGGTGACCGGCAGACTCGCGGACCTCACCGACCAGGAGACTCCCGAGGAAACCGGCTGGGCACCGGATGCCCCGGGACATCCCGACTTCACGATGCCGGATTCCGATCCCAGCCAGGACAGCTTCAGACGACCTGCGTCCATCCCCGCTGCGCCGGTGAGCGAGCCTGAGAAGGCGGCCCCGGCGACGAGCAGCCTTCCCGGGGAGTCCGGGGAGACGGCTGAGCCGGATGCCGAGGAGGTCGGCCAGGCTCTGCTCATCCAGGTGCTGCAGCTACGCATCCGCGATGGCAGCGAGGACGAGCGCGCGCTGCTGGCCCGCGCGGAGGTCCTGGAGGAGCAGTTCAACAACCCCCTAGGCGCCAGCGAGGTCCCTGACGAGGTGCCTGAGAAACGTCATGCGGTACTCGATGTGCTGCGCCAGAGCGCCCTCGATGACCAGGTCAGCCGGCAGGACCGTCGTCGGCTCTGGGTGCTGTTCGGTGAGGTCTTCGTGCCCATGGCCCAGGACTTCCTGGCGGAGCAGCGTCCCGCGATGCCGCGCGAGCAGGTCCTTGGCTACGGCGACCTCACCGTGGACCCCAACGGCGTGCACGACCGCTCCAAGGTGCGCGCCCTGATGCGCCGCTACGAGGCGCAGGACCCCCACGGCCTGGCGGTGCGCGGCAACGGGGTCATGTGGGCTGGGGTGGGGCTGTGCCTCCTGGCGGTCGTGATTCTGGTCACATCGCGCTCAGCGCTGGCGCTGCTGCTCATCATCGCCGGATTGGGAACGGCGGCAACCGGGTACTTCCTCCTGCAGGATGTCAAAAACCAGCGTCTGGCCATCGAGGCCAGCAAACGTGCCCTGGACGACAAGATCGAGCACACCGCCAGGGTTGCGGCCGGTAAATACGAGAAAGCCATCAGCTCCCACAACAGACGCCAAGAGTGGGCCTCCCGGTTCCTCGACGTGTTCCGGTCCGTCTCAGCCAGCTGAGCCGGGAGGCGCGGCTGGATCCAGCGTCAGGGCCCTGGCCCAGGCCCGGATGACGGGAGGATCGACGTGGTCGCCGGGTTTCTTGGCGAGCACCCAGAACAGCAGCCGCTTGAGGAAGCCGACCTTCTCGGGGGCGTAGCGACCTGCGAACGCGGCCTGCGAGGTCGCCTCGACCAGCTCGGCCGCGGCCTTGTTGCACCTGAGGGCCTCGTCGTTCTTGGTGGGGTCGACGGCGGTGATGGAGACGTTGAATAGGGCAGCGCGCCCCACCTGCTGCCCGTGCTTGCGCAACCAGTCCAGCGCCTCCGGAAGCCAGGCCATGGTCTGGATGGCGCTGCCCAGCACGTAGAGGCCGAATCCGGCCGGGTCGGGGTCGTCACGCAGATCCCTCACGTCGACGTCACAGCCCCGGGCACGCAGCTCATCGGCGATGATCCCGGCCACTTCAGCCGTGGAGCCTGCCCGCGTCGCATATCCCACCAGAACTCTAACCATGCGCCAACGCTAGTGCCTCCAGGTTCACACCGGTAGCTGGGACATCGTGCGAAGCGCGTCGTTTTCCGGACGGCCTGTACTGGTCAGCCGGAATGCCGCGGAACCGCCGGCCCCACCATCGGCAAAGACGCGGACGCCAAAACGACCTGCCCCGAACATCGACACCTCCCGCACCACTGCCTCCCCGGCGAGGAGCACGCGAAGGCGTTCAACGAGAGCCGTCTGCCCGGGCGTCATCACTGCGGAGGGCTGTAGGAGAGCCGGTCGAAGATCAGCACGCTCTCAACGATCTTCCCCTCCCGGACCGTGAAGAGCTCAGCAGCCGGGACGGTTGAGGTGGCCGCGGTCTGCGGGTAGTAAAACAAGGCGACGCGATCCCCGGCGGCGAACTCGGCGATATCGCCAATGCCGATGAGCGATGGCGCAAAGGCTCCGATGAACTCCTGGTAGACGTCCTTGCCCTCCAGGTCACCACCGGGGGCATGGCAGATGATGTCATCAGCGACGCACTCCATCGCCTGCTCGACATCACCGCTCGTCCAGGCGTGGTGGTACTTCTTCACGATGTCGTAGGCGCTGTCGTAGGTCATGGGATTGTCCTTCCAGGTCGGCTGCCCGCACCGTAACACAAATGGCCATTTGTGTTATTGCGAGGACCAAGCGGCATCTATAGGCAGAAGCCTGCTTTTGCGTCTGAAGTTGCCTATGAGATCACTCTCAACGGCAAGTCGAGACGCAAAAGCAGGCTTCTCGTGTATTCCGTGCTCGTCGACACCCAGGTAGGCTCGGGCACGGAGCAGGGAGGTTCACATGGGCAATGCAAAGCGCGTCGGGGTGCTCACGGCTGGCGGCGACTCCCCCGGCCTCAACGCCGCCATCCGCGGGCTCGGCAAGGCCGCCATCGGCCAGCACGGCATGGAGCTGATCGGCTTCCGCGACGGCGTGCGCGGACTCGCTGAGGACCGCAGTTTCACGCTCGGACCGGAGGCGCTGTCCGGGATCCTCACCGTCGGCGGCACCATTCTCGGGACCAGCCGCGACAAGGTGCATCGCATGCGGCTGAATGGCGAGACCGTCGACGCCATCCCCACCATCAGGGAGGTGGTGGAGCGCAACGAGCTGGACTGCCTGGTGATGCTCGGCGGCGGTGGGACCGCAAAGAACGCGCTGCGGCTGTCCGAGGCGGGCATCCCGGTGATGCACCTGCCCAAGACCATCGACCGCGACGTCGCCCACACCGACAACACCTTCGGCTTCTCCACGGCCCTGGAGATCGCGACGGACGCCATCGACCGCCTCCACTCCACCGCCCACAGCCACCACCGCGTGATCCTGGCGGAGATCATGGGACACAAGGCCGGCTGGCTGGCGCTGGGGGCGGGCATCTCGGGTGGCGCCGACGTCATCCTGATCCCCGAGATCCCCTACTCGGTGGACGCCATCGCCGAGACCATCCGGGCGCGGCAGGCCCGCGGCACCAACTTCAGCGTGATCGCGGTGGCCGAGGGTGCCACCGACGTCAAGACCGCGCAGGCCATCGCCGCCGCCGAGTCGCTCAAGAAGTCCGCCACCACGCCCGAGGCCAAGGCCGCGGCCAAAGACCATCTCGCCCGGGTCCTCGACGACCACCGCGAGCACACCTTCCAGCTGGCCCGCGAGCTGGAGGCCGCGACCGGCCTGGAGACCCGCGTCACCATCCTCGGCTACGTGCAGCGCGGCGGGACGCCAAGGGTGACGGCACCGCGCCCGTCGACCTGAGGAAGGTCGCGGGAAACCTGGCGCTGGTGCCGCCAGACCATCCGTGGATCCAGACCGCACGCGCCGTCGGCACCGGCCTCGGGGACTAACTCGGCGATCAGCAGGATCAGCAGGACAGGCGGGCTACGGGGTTAGCGGATCCGCGACGGCCAAGCCCCGCGCCCGCGCCGCCTCGGCCAAGCGGGCATCGTGGGTGAGGACGGTGACGGGGTCAGCGTCGCTGTGCAGGATCAAGGCGCTGGCCAGGTGAATCGCGTCGAGGGACTTCAGTTCCCCGGTCAGCGCACAGGCGCCATCGACCACCTCGCGGGAGATCTCCAGCAGTTCTATGTTGGTCAAGAGCGTCCGCGCACTCTCCACTGGAGTGCGTGTGCGGCGCGCCACGCGGATGAGTTCGATCTCCAGCAGAACCGAGGAATTCACTGAATGCCAACGGTCCCCTTGCTCCAGTAGGTTCTCAACCTTGCCAGCCCCATCCTGCCCAAGGAGGAGAAGAGCCATACACGATGTGTCAACGTAGAGCATCGAGGTCGATCTCCTCCCGGTCTTCAGCCAGAAGCTGCTCGATTGTCATGCCTTCGGGCAGCTTGCCTAGAACCTTAGGGAGCCGGAATGGCCCCGTGGCGGGCCGGAGTTTGCCCTCGCGAAGGAGCCGCTCGCGGGGAGTTTCGTCGGGACGGATGGGGACGATCTGGGCTACTGGGCGGCCGCGGTCGGTGACCGTCACTGGCCGGCCAGACTCGGTTACCTGGGCGATGATGCGTCCCGAGCGCTGGTTGAGTTCACGCAGGCTGACGCTGTCCGGGTAAGGCGTGGGTATGTCGGCGGGCTGAGCGTTCATGCCTCCACGATACGCCTTGTCCTACATGTCCTACCTGGAGTCTCACTGGGATCGAGGACCGGCCGGGGTGGCCGGTCCTCTCGCCCGGGTAGGGAGCAGCGAAGCCCCTCAGTCGAAGATTGGTCCGACGTCACGGGACCGCTTCAGCTCGAAGAAGCCCGGGTAGGCCGTCACCTTGGCCACGCCGTCGAACAGCTCGCCCGCGGCCTCGCCCTTCGGGGCTGGCGAGATGACCGGGCCGAACAGGGCCATGCCGTTGATGCGGATGATCGGAGTGCCGACGTCCGTGCCGACGAGGTCCTGCGCCACCTTCTGGTAGGCGCGCAGGTCGGCGTCGAACTCGTCGGTGGTCACGCGCTGGGCGATGCCGGCATCGAGCCCGGCCTCCTGCAGGGCAGCAGCGATGGTTTCCACCGTGATGGGCTCGCCCTTCGGGTGCAGGCGGGTACCAAGGGCGGTGTAGAAGTCGCGGACCTGGTCGTGCCCGTAGAGTTTCATGACGGCCGCCGCGGCGCGGGAGGCGATGAGGGTCTCGTCGATGTGCGCCCGGTAGCCGGGGTCGAGGTCGCGCCCCTCGTTGAGGATGAACAGGCTCATGGGGTGGAAGACGGCCTTGACGTCCCGGACCTTCTCCACCTCCAGGATCCAGCGGGAGGTCATCCAGGCCCAGGGGCACGTCGGGTCGAACCAGAAATCAACTTGCGTGGTCATGCGCCCAATCCCACCACAGGGGTCAAGCCGCACTGCCCAGGCATCCTGGCCGGGGAGTGTCCTGGACCGTGGCGCGGCCCTCCGGGCAGCTTCCGGTACATTGCGGTGGTGGTCCGCGCGCCGGCGCGGCCCCACCAGCACCGATACGAGGAAAGTCACATGAGCGAGCAGCCCCCGGCCCCGCAGGACGAGGTCACCTTCTCCACCTCTGGCCCGCACGGGTTCCTCACCCCGCGCCGGGTGGCGCGGATCGCGATCCTGGTGGCGCTGTCGGGGGCTGGGGCCTTCATCAAGATCCCCAGCCCGACGGGCACCGTCGCGCTGGACTCAGCCCCCGGATACCTGGCCGCCGCCGTGTTCTCCCCGCTTGAGGGCGGCATCGTCGGGGCGCTCGGGCACCTGATCTCCGCAGCGACTGCTGGTCTCCCGCTGGGCCTGCCGGTCCACCTCATCGTCGCGGCCGAGATGTTCCTTTTCGCCTGGGTCTTCGGGTGGCTGAGCCGCCGCGTAGGCCTCCTGGCGGGTGGCGTGGCGGCGGCGCTGCTGAACGGCCTGCTGGCCCCAGCGATTCTGATCCCCGTCGGCGGTCTCGGAATGTACGTCGCGCAGGTGGTGCCGCTGCTCGCCGGGTCGGCCATCAACATCGTGGTGGCGGCGGTGGCCGGGGTCGCGCTGGCCGCGGCCGGGCTCGCCGACCATCCCGTCGGGATCACCGGTCCCGGGCGGCGATGACGAGCCCCGTGCGCCCCGTCCGCGACCTGCTGGTCATCGACGGCTCCCCGCGCCTGGTGGTCGCATGCGACTCGGTGGGCGGCATCGGCCCGCGCCCCGCCGATCCGGTGCGGGTGCCCGCGGAGCTGGTGGCGCACTTCGCGGCCCGGGTGCCGCTGCTGGAGGTGCTGTGTGCCGGGGCGCGTCCCGTCGCGCTGATCAACACCCTGTGCCACGACCTAGCCGGGGCCGCGCCCTTCATCGACGCGTTCCGGGAGGTCGCGGCTAACGTCGGCATCCCACCCGAGGCGGTGACGGGCAGCACCGAGGAGAACGTGCCGTCGCCAGCGACGGGGGTCGGGGTGACGGCCATCGGGACTGTCACCGGCGAGCTTCTGAGCGGCGGCGGCCGGCCCGGCGACCTGGTGGTGTGCGCCGGCTGGCCGCGATCCGCCCCGCACGACGAGATCTTCATCGGCCACCCGGACATCGTGCCGCTGCCCACCGTCCAGGACCTCGTCGGGAGCGGCCTGGTCCACGACGCCCTGCCGGTCGGGTCGCGGGGCATCGGCTACGAGACCGGGCAGCTCGCCTCCTCCGCGGGTCTTGGCCTTAACTGGCTGACCCATCCCCTGCCCCTCGACGCCTCCGGCGGCCCCGCGAGCTGCGTGCTGATCGCCTGCGACCCCAACTCCGCGACGGACCTGCGGGGACTGGTCCCCGGGCACGTCCCCTGGCATCCGGTGGCGGAGCTGACGGCCCGGTGATCGAGGCCCGCCGGTTCGGTTTCTCCCACCGCGGCACCGGTCGGCGCCAGCTCCAGGACGTCACCTGCGAGATCCCCGCCGGGAGCCGGGTCGCGGTGATGGGCGCAACGGGGGCCGGCAAGTCGACTCTCGCGATGGCCCTGAACGGCCTGGTTCCCCACCACCACCCCGGCGACCTCTACGGGCAGCTGCGGGTGGCGGGCATAGCCACCCACGAGGCGTCACTGCCCCAGCTGGTGCGCGTCACCGGCCTGGTGTCACAGGATCCCCAGGCCCAGGTGATGGAGCGCCTGGTGCTCGACGACGCCGCCGCCGGTCCCGCGAACCTGGGCCTGCCGCGGGACGAGGTGATCTCGCGGGCGCGCCGGGCCCTGGCCGCGGTCGGCCTGGCAGACCTGGCCTGCCGCGAGACCACCACCCTGTCCGGCGGGCAGCTCCAGCGGCTCGCGATCGCCGGGGTCCTCGCGATGGAACCGCAGCTGCTGGTCCTCGACGAGCCGGCCTCGGCACTCGACCCGGAGGGCGCGGCGGCGGTCCGCAGCATCATACGAACCCTCAGCGACGCTGGCAATACGATAGTATTGGTGGAGCATGACCCGGACGCCGTCGCCACCTGGGCCGATCTGCTCCTGGTGCTGGCCGGCGGCCGGGTCAGCTACTTCGGCCCGCCCGCCCCCTTCCTCCGGGACGCGGAGCGCATGGCGGCGGCGGGGCTACGGCCGGCGGCCGGCCCCAGGCCCCGATCTCCTCAGGCACCGCGCAGCACCCCGCCTCAGGCGTCCACCCGCACACCAGTCCTGGAGACGATCGCCCTGACCCACCGGCACCCCTCGGGGTCGCTGGCGCTCGACGGCGTGGACCTCGCCATCTATCACAGCGAGTTCGTCGCGCTGCTGGGCGGCAACGGTGCAGGCAAAAGCACTCTGGCCAGGCATTTCACCGGACTCCTGAGCCCCACTTCGGGAATGGTGCGGGTGAGCGGCAGTGACGCCGGGGGCCGCGACGCCGGTGACCTGGCGGGCGAGGTGGGGTTCGTCTTCCAGAATCCCGACCACCAGATCTTCGCGAACACCGTCTTCGACGAGGCCGCCTTCGGCCTGCGCAATACGAACGTATCTCAGGAGCAGGTGGCGGAACGCGTCGGGCGAGTGCTCGGCCAGGTGGGGCTGGGCGACGCCGCCGGGACCCATCCGCTGCGGCTCAGCCGGGCTGAGCGACAGCGGCTCGCGGTCGCGTCGGTGCTCGTCCGCAACCCTGGGATCCTCATTCTCGACGAGCCCACCACCGGCCAGGACTGGCGGGACACGCAGGCGCTAATGGAGCTGGTCTCCGGCCTGCACCGCGCCGGCGCCACCGTCGTCCTGATCACCCACGACCTCCAGCTGGCCGCCCGGTATGCCACGCGCGCAGTGGTGCTCGACGAGGGTCGCCTGGCCCTGGATATCCCGATGACAAGGCTTTTCGACGACGAGGCCCGGCTCGCGGAGCTGCACCTGGCCCCCACCGGCCCGCCCGGCAGCCAGGCCCCGGCCCCGGATCCCGGCGAACCACCAGAGACCACCGGCAAACCCACACGACCCCAGGGCCGGGCATCACTGCTCAGCAGGGCCGACGTGCGGTCAAAGCTGCTGGCCCTAGCAGCCGTCGTGGCCGCGACCCTGCTGGCCTTAGATCCGCTGGCGAATCTCGTCCTGGCCGCGGTGACGGCCGGGGCTCTGGTGTCTTCCGGTGGTTCATCAGTGGGAGGCGGTTCCGGGACGGATGGGTTGCGGCGGCTCCGGGGCCTCCTGGCGCCGCTGTTGCCCGTGCTGTTCCTGGTGTTCGCCTTCGCGGTCCTCACCCCGCCGCCGGGGTCCGATCCGGACGTCGTGGCCCAGCTGTGGCCCGGCGCGCTACCGGTGACCGCAGGCGGACTGCGCCACGCCGCGAACCTGGTGCTGCGGCTGGTGGCCATGGTGTGCGGGTCGGCGGCGGTGCTGGCGTCCACCCCCACCGAGCAGTTCACCACCCTGATGCGCACACTCCGGCTGCCGAACGCACTGGTGTTCATGTGCACGACGGCGCTGCGGTTCGTCCCGACGCTGCGGCAGCGTGCCCGTCAAATCACCGACGCGCAACAGGTCCGGGGCGCACGCATCAGCTCGGGTGGCCTCGTGCGCCGCATCAAGGCCCACGCCACGGTCATGATTCCGCTGCTGACCAGCGGAATCCGCATGTCAGAGGACCTGGCCGCCGCGATGGTATCCCGCGGCTACGGCATCACCCGGCACCCCACCCGCCTGCACGACCTGTCCTGGTCCTGGCGCGACACCCTCCTGGCGGCGGCCGCCATCGCGCTGCTGGCGGTCCCGCTCGTCACAGGTTGAAAAACTAGGGCACTTGAAAAACTGGGGTGCAAAGAGCCGGGGTCAGGACACCTCACCGAATACCTCACTGACCAGCTCGTGCACGCCCGCGACAATCTCGCTAGGCCGGAAGGGAAACCTCTTGACGGACTCGCGGGTGGAGATCCCGGTGAGCACCAGGACTGTATGCAGCCCAGCCTCCATCCCGGCGACGATGTCGGTGTCCATCCGGTCGCCGATCATGCCCGTGTGCTCGCTGTGCACGCCGAGGCGGTTCAGGGCGGAGCGGAACATCATCGGGTTGGGTTTGCCCACCACGTAGGGCTTCCTCTGCGTGGCCTCGCTGATGAGGGCCGCGATGGCGCCGGTGGCGGGCAGCACCCCGTCGGTGCTCGGGCCGGTGGCGTCGGGGTTGGTGATGATGAACCGTGCCCCCGCGTCGATCAGCCGGATGGCGCGGGTGATGGACTCGAAGGAGTAGGTCCGGGTCTCCCCGATGACCACGAAGTCCGGGTTCCGGTCGGTGAGCACGAAACCAGCCTCGTGCAGCGCGGTGATGGTGCCGGCCTCGCCGATCACGTACACCGATGCGCCGGGTTGTTGCTGCTCCAGGAAGGTGGCCGTGGCCAGCGCTGAGGTCCAGATGTGGTCCTCCGGCACCACAAGCCCGGAGTCCCGCAGCCGCGCGGACAGGTCGCGGGGGGTGAAGGTCGAGTTGTTGGTGAGCACCAGGAACGGCGTCTCTGAGCGGGTCCACTGCTCGATCAGCTCCTGCGCCCCCGGGAGCGCCTGCTCCTCATGCACCAGGACACCGTCCATGTCGGTCAGCCAGGCATGCACATCGGATCGCACTCGCATGGCATCAAATTACCCCCTCGGCGCCGGCGGGGGAACCTTGGGCGACGGCCCTCACGTCCCAAGCGTCCCAAACTCAGCGCGAGCCTTCCCGAGCACGGCGGTGACCTCCTGGTCGCGCAGGCGGGTCAGCAGCGCCGCGGGTATGCCCGCCACCTCGTAGAGCGCGGCGCTGACGGCCTGCTCGTAGCTCCAGGCGACGACCGCGCGGACGGTGCCCGCGACCCTCCCGACGGCGGCGAGCAGCTCGCGGCGTTCCGCGTCGGAGGGCTGGAAGGACGCGGCCGCGTCGGCGACCAGCTGGACCACGTGGTCTGACATCGCCAGCATCATCGGGTTCGTGACCCCCTGGGTCACGTGCACGAGACCGGTGAAGGCCATCCGGGAGAAGTAGTCGTCGCCAAGTGGTCCGTCGATCGTCCGCCGCCACCAGCGCTCCAGGCTCTCCCGCGGCATCCCCGCCCCTGAGGTGAGCTGGGAGTAGAGAACCTCCTCGAAGGACTGCGCAACCGCGGGCCCGAGGGCCAGCAGCTCCTGGTGGTGGCGCTGGATGATCTCATGGTCGTCGTCGCGAAGACGCCGCTGCAACGGGATCTGGCTGATCGCCTCCTGCGCGATCTGAAGCATCGACTGCATACTCAGGCCCTGGTCAGCAGCTGTTTGATCTCCACCGCCGCCACCCGGGCCTCGACGCGCATCAGGCCGAGGTTGGCGTCTATCGGACCCTTCATCACCAGCACCGCGTCGTCGCCGGCGCCATAGACCACCAGGTATCCCTCCCTGCCGCGGATCACGGACTCCGCCAGCTCGCCCATGTTGGTGCGTTCCGTGATGCGCTTGCCGAGACCCAGGGCGGTGGCAGCCATGGCAGCGACGCGCTCCGCATCGGCCTCGGGAAAGTCGTGGGCGATGGCGAGGCCGTCCTGCGAGGCGATCATGACGCCGTGGAGCTCGGGGATGGCACGCCTGATGGAGCTGAGCACCAGCTGGAGGTCGCCGTGCTTGCTGCTGCCGTATTTTCCGTCCATTGCGCTTCCTTCCGGTTCTTCCGGCGTCGTTGGATATGTCACGCTAGAGCGCCTCCATGCTGAGTCCTTGGCTGATCACACTGGCGGACATGTTATCCCCTTTGTGGCTCTTCCCTCGAAGTGGAATACTAGATGATTCCAGACGAAAGTTAGTGTGCGACCAGAAAAACGTTCAGCGAAACTGCCTTGGATACCTAAGATGAGGCGACAAGGGATTAAGGTCGGGTCCGCAAGAGCATCGGAGGTGCCGTGAAGGGAACTGTAGTGGCCGTGGCCGCAGGATTGACCGCGCTCGTGGCCATCAGCGCCGTGGGAGGCACTCTGCTGGTGGAGCACACACTCACTCAGGAGGCCAGCCGGGTCCTGGCCGCCGAGGGCGTGGACGCCACCGTCACCTTCTCAGGTCTCAGCGCCACCGTCGCCTCCAGCAACCAGGAACAGCTGAGAAAGGCAGTGAACCTGGTGCTCGACGTGCCAGGAGTGGTCCGGGTCGAGGCAGACGCGGCCTCACTGCCCGCGGCGTCGCCCTCACAGAGCGCCCCGGCGCCCACGCCAACCACCGCAGACACCCCGGAAGCGACGGCGTCACCGACCCCGTCGCCCAGTCCCTCGCCGACCCCGACCACCGGCGAGATGCCCAACCCGGTGGTGCATTTCGAGGGTGGGGAGGCCGATGTCCCATCTGGTCAGCGCTCCAAAATTGTTGAGCTGGCACTCTGGCTCCAGGCCAATCCGGATGTCACCATTGAGGTCGACGGGCATACCGACAATGGCCGCTCCCCGGCTTTCCGTAAAGAGCTGTCAGAAAAACGCGCTCAGCGTGTGGTCGATGCCCTCGTCGCAGCGGGGGCCAATCGCGATCAATTGGTGCCCGTCGGGAAAGCCGACACAGAGCCGGCACAATCAAATGCAACAGAAGAAGGCCAGGAAGCGAACCGGCGAGTGACGTTCGTGCGTCGAGGGGAAAGGTGATCATGAACGGACATATTTCGCTAATTATTCAGCTGGCGGCAATACTGCTCGTATGCACGGGTTTGGCTTTGTTCCTGGGTTGGATGCTCGGAAAACGCTCCGCCCGGGCAAAAGCAGCCAAGGCAGCCGCTGAGGCGGCGACACCATTCACCGCCGCGCCGGGGGCTGCCGGCTCACAGCCGGAATCGCTCGCCGCCCGCAAGCTGGAGGAGCAGGAGTCCCCGCTCACCGCGACCCAGGCGGCCCCCCTCATGGTGGCCGCCACACCGGGAGCCCAGCCAGTGGCTGAGGCGCAGGAGATGGTGCCGCAGTCGAACTCGTCGCCCTTCGCGCCTGATCCGGCGCTGTACACCGCCCCGGCCGCATCAGCCGATCCGGCGGCCGCGCCCCAGGCCGTCCCGGCGAGGTCGATGCCGGATCCCCTGAGCGATGACACCGTCTTGGGTGAGCCGGACGAGCTATCGCCGGCGGCTCAGGACATCGCAGCCCCCGTGGCGGCCAGGGCAGAGGACGCAGAGGACAACGCCCAGCGGCCCGACTATCTGAACGACCAGACCGTCTCGGACGAGTCCACCATCGAGACGCATATGATCCCGCGGATCATCAACGACACCCCGGCTCCAACTCCCCAGCCTGCCCTGGACTCGCGGCTGCTGGAGGCGCAGTCGCGGGCCGACGAGGCCGAAGCCCGGGTCCGTGAGGCCGAGGCGAAACTTGAGGAAGCGAACCAGCGCGTCACCCAGGCCGAGGCGAAGGCCGAAGAGGCCGGTCAGCGCTTCTCGGAGGCCGAGAGCCGGGCTGCCGAGGCCAGCCAGATCGCCCGCGAGGCCGAGGACCGCGCCACCCAGGCCGAGGCGAAGGCCCAGGAGGCCGAACAGCACATCACCAGGGCGGAGGAGGCCCACCGCCAGGTCGTCGAGCTTGAGGAGCAGATCAACAAGCAGGAAATCGACATGGCCCGTCTGGAGAACCGCGCCACCGCGGCCTGGGACAAGACGATGCCGGGTCTTTTCGACCGGATTGAATCCCTGGAGGACGAGCTCTCGCAGGCCCGCCGCGAAACCGCAGAACTCCAGGCGCTACTTGACGCCGAGCACGAAGAACGCCAGGCCCGAATCGATGCCGAGCGTGAGCAGGCCAAAGCCGGCACGACGCCGGAGGCCGGGGAATCCGCGCCCGAGGAGCAGGCCGGGGATACCGCGCAGGAGAGCGTCCCAGAGACCAGCGCAGTCATCAAGGAAGAGCCCTGGCAGGCAATCGGCAGCGGAACCGAAATGCCGATCACAGCCGACGAGCATGCACCCGAACCACAGACTGAAGACACCGAGGACACCGCGCAAGTGAGCGTCCCAGAGACCACCACAGTCATCAAAGAAGAGCCCTGGCAGGCAATCGGCAGCGAAAACAAAGCTGCTGACATGCCGATCGGATCCGCCTCCGATGCCCTCCCGGGCACGCAGCAGGAGGAGCAGCGGAAGCAGGCTGCGCAGGAGGCACCCGCCCAGCAGGACGAGGCTCCCGAGCCTGAGGCTCCGGAGGAGACCGAGGAATCCAGGGCAGCTGTTGAGGATTCCGGGAATTCCGAGAGGGAGAAGTCCGCGGAAGAGAAACCGGAAGTCCCCGACACCGCCGAGGAGTCAGGTGAAACCATCACCGGCCAGGATTCCGGTGAGTCCGAGAAGACCGATGTGACCGGCCTCAGGGAATCGGGAACGGAGGATTCCGGGGCTGAGGAATCCGAGGCTGCCGAACCCGGGAAATCTGATTCCGGGGAGACTGAGAAAGCCGAGGCGGCCGAGGACGAAAACCGCGAGGACAAAGACAGCGCAGAGCTTGAGGACACCGAGTCTGAAGACTCTGGGACTGGCGTCGTGGAATCCGAGGCAGCCCTGGCCGGACAGCATGAGGACGGGGAAACCAGCCACGCCGAAAAGCCCGAGGCGGCCCCATGTGAGGAAGCAGGGGCAGGCGATCTCGAAACCGCTGAGAAAACCGAGGAAAACAGCCCCGAGAAAACTGGAACAGAGACCACCGGGGACGAGATGGCCGAGGAGGGCGGCGAGCAGCAGGCTGCACCGTCACCCGAGGAGGCACCCGCCAAGGCGGTCGCCAATGCACAGGCCGTGCAGAAGCGAGTCAAGGACACCGCCGGGCAGCCGGACAGCGTCACAGAGCACGATGCCAGCCAACGCACGGAGAACGCGGAGAACACCGGCAAGGCGGACGCTGCCACGTCGTCCGCCGATCCCAGGCCTGATGAGCACCAGGACACCGCAGCGGCCCCGGAGACCGAGGAGCCCAAGACCGGAGAGCAGTCCGTCCCCACAGCCCCTGCCGGACCTGAGGACGTGGTCACGACAGCAGAACCCGCGGATCCCACAGAGTCTGGGGAATCCGGGGAGCCTGGGGAATCGGCCGCGGAGGAGACCGAGCAGGCGGAGAAGACCGGGCAGGCGGCCCCCGGCGTCGAGCGCCCAACCCACGAGATCCCGGCGGTGACCCACCAGGACCCGGCTGGCCCGAGACCTGAGGAACAGACCGGGCCTCGCCTGGTGCCTTTAATCCCGGAGCCCGTCTTCACCGAGTTCTCAGAGTTCGTAGCGCAGCGGGCCGAGTACCGGGAGGCCGCAGAGGCGGCGGCCGCTCGCGAGGAGGAAACCCGCGAGCATGTCTTCCCGGATTTCGAGGAGCAGACCGAGACCCGCCTGATTCCCGCGATCAAGGACCCCGGCGAGGCCCCCGAGACGCCACGGAAGGTTGCTCCACCGGTCGCGATCTACGAGGCGGCACACCGCACCGCGGAGCCCACTGAGCTGGCAGCCGACCCCCTCAAACCTTCACCGGCCGTGAATGGTGCGCAGCCCATGGCCCATTACACCCCTTTGACGGCGGTGTTCCGTGACCTGGCGCCCCGCACCGCTCCCATCGCCGAACCCGAGATGGAGCACCACATCCCCACCAGTGAGGTGTACCCCGTGGTGACTCACAACGAGTCGACCACCGCGCGCACCGCCCCACCACCCGCCGGCGAGGCCGCGGAACACCACGACCCCGCCCGCCCCGGGGCATGGGCCGGCAGTCCCGTGCCCTATGCGACACCTCGTTTCATTGATGCAGGCGAGCCGCTTCCGGCAGAACTGAACGACGAAACCGAGGTCGACGAGCCATCCGCGGCAGAGCAAACTCTGAGGCTGGACATGCATGCCGGACACCTGGCCACTGCCGCCCGCCTGAGAATGCCGGAGCAGCGTGACGGGGTGATGCGCAGTCCCCTTGAGCCGAGGAACCAGCAGCTCTCGATCAGTCTCGAAGACGACTACACCGACGTCGACCCCATCGACGACAACATCGCCGTCATGGACCCAGATGACGATTATCCCGCCAGCGTACGCATCCCCCCTGAGGATTATCCTCAGGCCCGGTGATCACGCCCCCTCCCGCGGGTCGGCTGACCCGCGGGGGTCACGACTGTGAGCGATCAGCTCGCGAGATCGCGTCTGTTCCGCTCTGCGTCGCCACGCAGGCGACGAGCCAGGGTGAGTGCCTGGTGCACGTAGTTGCCGGCGTAAAGGGCCGCATGCACCAGGATCATGTGGAACTGGTGCACCGCGATCCGCTGCCGCCACCCGTCGGCCAGGGGACTGACCTCCTGATACCCGGCGATGATGGCGTCCAGGTTCGAGGCGCCGAAGAGAGCCAGCTCAGCCAGGTCGGTCTCAGCATGCCCGCCGTGAGCTGACGGATCGATCAGCGTTCCCCTAGTGCCGGTAGGTGTGACCGCCCACATCACATTCCCCGCCCAAAGGTCACCGTGGATCCTGGCGACGTCTCCGACCAGCGCCGGCTGCGGGGCGTCGAAACGACCCTCCGCGACCAGGTCGATGGCGCGGTGCAGCACCAGCCTGGCCTCGCGGGGCACATCGGCCAGCCGCAGGTAGGGACGGAGCCTGGCCTCGGCGTAAAACTCGCCCCAGCACTCCCAACGCGGGGTGGTGCTGACCGGCGCGGGAAGCTCCGCCAGGCGCGCATCCGTCTCTCTCAGCCCCGGTGGGGGCGCTCCCCAGTGCGGGGCGCCAGCGGCATGCGTGTAGGCGAGTCCGCGTCCGAAACGGGCGGCGTCCTCAATGTCGGGAATCCCAGGGGTGAGCCGGCGAGTCTCCAGCCACGACTGCCCACGGTTCACCACCTCAGCCACAGCAGCCCCCTTGGGGGCCTCTGCCAGCCAGAACAGACCTGTGACCTCCGTAGCGATGGCCGCTGGACTGCCGGTTTTGTGGAAGCTCATCGTCTCTCCTCGTCAAAGTGGCGAAGCTCAGGCTCCCCGGCCCCCCACGCCAAGAGATCGCCCGCTTTCAGCGCGCGAAGCAATGCTATCGATGCGGCACCCTCCCCAGGGCCAGAGACCAAATCCATACGAGGCTCCCTTGCCTAACCGCGTCCCAGACATCCTGTATGCCTGGGCTTTAAGTCTATAGAGGTTTCCAGGAGATTCCATCCCTTTTGGGTATGTAGTTTACAAGATCCAGGTTTACAGGATCCCGGCATCGGGTCAGCCATGGTCAGAGGCAGCACGGCAGGAAATCAGACGGCGGCGGTGGTATGCCTGCCCAGGATGTCGGCCTCACGACGAATGCAAACCAAGGCGGGAAGCAACCCCACCGGATACAGGCTGTGTAGGCACCAGGCAAAACACGACCCAGGCCATCGCGTGCACAGTCCCAGGCTGTCCAGCGGCTTCACAGAAGCATCCGAACACGCACGCACCGACGCCGCGATCAAGCTCCCTGACCCCAGGATGAGATACAGGCTAGGACCGGCGACAAATAGGCGGTTTCTGCCGTGACGAGACTCGTTGTCAACGCCAAGTTGTCCGTGCTTGTGACAATCCCCTAAGTCCAAGACTCCTGCGCCGCCGAGAACTGCCTTGCCGCAGCAGGCTACCCACTGCTCGTCGAGTCTCCGCCGTCAGGGCTGAGAGATCTAGTGAAGGATCGAGGCGCAGACCCCAGCCAGGAATCGTCTTTGATGTACGATGCGCTGCTCGCGGTTTTGCCGAAGCCTGAATTGTGGTGGCGTCTGGATGTTCCGGGAGGGTTATTTATGAATCGCTCCATCCGCGACATCTCCCCTTGTCAGCCGTAGGTTGCAAGGACTCAGCAGCATTGCTGAATAAGCCTCCGGGTCCTGGCGGGTGAGGGTTCGTGAGACTATTTCTTGGCCCTAGATTTTGGTCATAAGCCTCATAGAAATGAGAAGCGGTCCCCCAAACC
>RBWB01581942.1_pt1 | contig 17904 bp, 18 predicted proteins | sample 2014201 | NCBI WGS metagenome assembly RBWB01 (sample SAMN10133834, study PRJNA383868) | Human oral metagenome, whole genome shotgun sequencing project. | isolation source: supragingival plaque isolated from 88 juvenile twins | host: Homo sapiens | place: Australia
AGCCCCGCCCTTCTCTCTCTCTCCTGCTATAAGAAATTTATGGCCCGCTTAATCGCGCGGACAGATAAATTCTGTCGTATAGATTCGTGTACCGATCTATGTCTTTTATACCTTGTATAGATTTGTACCTCGGGAGGTGTGATGCAGCCCACCATAGGTGCCTTAGGACGTGTCGAACCCATCTAAGCCAATCTGAGAGCCTTTCAGAGGCGTCCTAGGCCCACATACCAGGGCAGAGGCGTTAGGCCCTCAGAATGGCTTACAGAGCCTCTGAGGGGCATCTGAGGCCCTGTCGTCATGAGCCCGTACGGTGGCCCTGTCGTCAGACCCCTTGAAAGCACGAAGCGCATGAAGTACACTTAAGACGTCCGGTCAGGAGGACCAGATGGAAGGAGGAACCAGGAGATGGCCCTCAGAAGCCCTCAGAGCCAATCTGAGAGCCCTTCAGGGTCCATCCGGTACCAAGTACCAGGGGGCCTCCTACAGGCCCCCAGAATGGCTTACAGGGGCTCACAGCCCATCACAGAGAAGGAGACGACCAGTTGAGCGACGACACGTACACCATCGACCTCGGTGGCCTGAGGAGAGGCACCATCACCACCGAGTACTTCGGCTATGACTCCTGGGTGGCCGAGGCCCGGATAGAGGACGACCTGTACATCATCAAGATGGACGCGGGCACCGTCTCCATCACACCGCCGAAGAACGACGACCGTACGGGGCAGCGCATGCCCGTCGATGACGACACAGGCAAGATCATGCAGCACGCGCTCAGGTACTACTACCCGAACGCCGTCGTGTCGGCCGTCTACGAGGACTTGGTCACCGTCAACGGCTCCGACCCACTGATCATCAAGTGGAAGCAGACGCAGGGCGGCTTCCAGGCCAAATTCGCCTTCGCGAACGAGCCGTACACCATCGATGTCGTCAAGGGGCTCGAGTCGATGGACATCAAGTTGAAGCGGGACGGGACCCTCAACCCTGTCACCTCAGTCAACGCGAGCCAGGCGTTCGGACGGGACCGCGTCTACAAGCTCCTGTCGCTTGTCGGTCCGCTCGTCATCGATCCGCAGCGGAGGTTCTCATGACCCGTATTCGACCCGCAGAGGAGAATTGCAGGGCCTGCCTCAAAGACCAGATCAACAAGACTGGATGGTGGTCTTCCTCAGCGCAGACCCGTGACGACATCAACCCGCAGTGGCTCTGGGACGCCAAATCCATGGAGAACCTGTCGGTGGTCGCATCCAGGGTGGTCCTGCACGTGCTGTCGATCCACTGTCTGAGGATCTTCAATCAGAGGATGCAACGAACGACCCGGGTCGTACTGGAGTGCGAGGAGGGCACCTACTACCGGGACTCCACCGGTCTGCCCAACCAGATTCAGGGGATTCTCAACTGGTTCGGCCCTGTCGAGAAGTGGCCGCCGGTCCGCATCGGTCGGCCCGATCAGAATTACCCTCGATACACGATCGTCCCACAGATCTGAGCGGTAAAATGAGGGGCGGGCGACATGAACGCCCGCCCCTCGAACTAAGGAGACATCTTGAAGTATAGCACTGGCGAACTCAGAGATCAAATCGCCCGAGAGGAACGTCGAGCCTCCCGCAAGATCAGGAAGATCGCCGCAGGCACCTACAACCCACGCGGGAAACGGTCGCGTCTCTACGACATCACTCAGGCCAACCGGGCTGCTCGGGGTGAGATCCCCATGCCCCGGGGAGGTCTCCCCATCGCGTACTATCGCGGTGTCGATATCTCCGGTACGGAGCGCGACCCGCGTCGTGATAGCCGTCGCCTGAGGGAGCCCGGGCTGAAGAAGTACCTCGAGGACCTGAAGACCTTCAACTCGGGTCTCGTCAACTACTTCAAGGCCGCCGACGGCTCTGTCGTCACGGGGCAGGAGATCCGTTCGGGCCTGAGCATCAACGGCTACCAGACCGACAGGCGCTTGGGGCGCCCCGCCCGTCGGACGCCGAACATCGGGGTACCGGAAGTCGAGAGCACGTTGACCCAAGCGTTGGATCGCAACCGCGAAGTGCAGATCCCCTGGGTCGGTGACGAGTCCTCCCCCAATGGTGGTCGGACACTTGGCGAGATCTTGAAGGACAAGGAGTGGTCGATCAAAGGTCATCGCGGGACGAATGAGTCCGTGCGCCCTCTCAACAGCAACGGGCTTCGGGAGCGGCGCAACAGGTACCTGGAACAGGTCAAAGGCAGTCAGCCTGCCCTGTTCCAGCAGAATACCGTCGGTCAGTTCTACAATCTGTCGAAGCAGGTTCGCGAGGCCCTTCTCGCCATGAACCCGGTGAGGTTCCTGGTTTCCTGGGAAGCCGGTGGGGAATTCGCGGACGCCCTGGCTGACCTCTATCACGAAGCCCTGTCGAACCCCGAGGATGAAGGCCTGAACGCAGCGGAGAAACGGGTCATGAACATGATCGACACAGCGAATCGATTGGATGTCGAATGAAGAAGGGCCTGCCGGTGACCCACTGTTTGATGGCTGCTGATTTCGAGACGGCTCCGGCGACGTCCGGGGGTGCGGATACGCATGTATGGCTCTGGGCGGCTCACACTCGTTGCGTTATGGGTCGGAGCGAGAGGAACATCTGCCCGCCTGTCGAAGAGTACAACCAGACCACTCGGGATCTCGGTATGGAGACCGGGACGAGTGTCGAGGGCTTCCTCGAGCATGTCGTGAGGACGGCCGAGAACAGGGTTCTCTACATCTACTTCCACAATCTGGGTTTTGATGTGTACTTCATCATCCAGTATCTTCTCCGACAAGGGGCTGTCAATCTTGACCAGTGGTCTCAAGCGGAACTAGATAAGGGTTGCGAAGAACCCTGTTTCAAGACTCTTATCGGCTACGGCGAGTCTTGGTTCGAACTCGAGTGGTACCCGAAAGGGAAGAAAGCCAAAGGGGACAGACGCACGAGACGCCCCCGCGTCATTTTCAGGGACTCCACGAAACACCTCAACCTTAAGTTGTCAGCGTTGGAGAAAATGGTGGACCTGCGGAAACTCGAGATGTCGGATGAGGACTACAGCCGGGTTCGACCCATCGGCTACTCCCCCACTGCGGAGGAGATCGCGTATGTGAAACGGGACGTCCAGATTTTGTCGAAAGCACTAGATCATATCGACTGGAAGTGTCGGACTCTATCGTCCTCAGTATGGAAGATCTTTCTCGACAAACTACCTGTTTATGGGGCTCGAAACCGACTTGCGAAAGATTACGGGTGCAACCCGAGAAAGAATTTCGACTTGTGGTTCCCCGAATTAGACAGCATAGAAAACTCGATTCTGCGAGAAGCGTACTTCGGTGGGTTCTGTCGTCTTAATCCGAAACTTCGGGCCCGGGAGATTCGGGCCCTCGGGCGGGTGTATGACGTCAATTCGATGTACCCGTCGGTTCTCCTCGAAGAGCTCCTCCCCTATGGTGAGCCAATATACTACGAGGAGTCGGGCCTTCCGTCTGAGGGTCTGTGGGTCGCCCGTGTCGTGGTTCAAGTCTCGTTGAAACGTGATGGTGTGCCGTGCATCCGAGTCAAGGAGGACCGATTGTTCTCGAATCCGGATATTCTGGAGGCCGAAGAATTGGAGTTGACTCTCACATCTGTCGATTATGCTCTTTATCAAGAGATGTACGACCTTCAGTTGCTCGATGTGTGTTGGTGCTATCAATTCCGAGCCATAAAAGGCCTCTTCGAACCATATATCAACTTGTTCAAGGGGTTGAAGGTTGGGAGTGCTCGAGATTCAGTGGCCCGGTTTCAAGCCAAGCAGTATCTCAATAGGCTCGTGGGCAAGTTCGGAGTCACCCCCCATATCATGGCCAATACAATTAAACTCAACAAGGATGAAAAAATAGAGTATCAACCGTTGTATCTCCCCAAGGATCGCGGGATATCCCGTGGTCACTGGGGGAAGAAGCACGGCTATCTCCCTCTGGCCATATTCGTCAACGCCTATGGGCGAGCCAGGATGGCGCGGGCGATCAGACTCGCAGGAGAACGGTTCCTCTACTGCGACACCGACTCGCTCCACGTGCTCGGGGACTCCCCCATCGAAGGACTGCGTGTTCATGATCGCGCTTTCGGCTACTGGAAACTGGAGCACAAGTTCGAAGAGGCATTCTACAACAGGCCGAGGCAGTACGGGCTGCGCATGCGCTACGACGGTGTCGGTGAACCCAAGCCGGATCTGATTCAAGTCAATGGTGTCCCCCAAGTCGTCCTTGATCAGCTCCAACTGGAAGACCTCTACGAGTCAACAGTCTTCAAGGCCAACGTGAAACAGGTTTGCGACGACGGTCGTATTCGGTGGGTATCACATGAGTACGAGTATCTTGTCGAACCCAACGACTATCAAATCACGAGTCGAGATAGGGTTCGATACAAGCCGAATGCTGGGTTGCTACACTGAGTGTATGGCGGCCCGGGTGAGGACGTCAGCGGGCGCGGAGGCCCCCGTTGTGATGACGACCGTGCTCCGAAGGATGAAGGCTTGGCAGGCCCTGCGTCCTCACCCGGTAGCCGTCATATCGTCACAACAACGGATAGGCGGAACTAGCAACATGGACTTCCACAAACTTATCGACACTCTTCAGTCCCCACCGGAAGAGGGGCTTCCCGAGGATATCTACGACAATGTTCGGTCCGCTTACGACACGCTCAGCGACAAAGCCGATGCAGCCGGCGCCAAGATCGAATCGCTCACTAGGGAGAATGCTGGGCTGAACGACACCATCACAGGACTGAATGATACCGTGTCGGGACTCAAGGCCAAGTCCTATGATCTTATGACGAAGGTCGGACTCACTGACGAGGAGCGACCGACTCAGGACGACGCCCCGGAAGAGACCGGTGGCATCGACGATTTTTTCAACGGAAAGTGAGTTGACATGGCATTCGGAACGGGTAATCTGCGCCCCTTCAATAACAGCGAGATCCTGAATCGTATCCGATTCGACGCGTCTGAAGACTACCGACGCCGCATCCCGTCGGCCACTCAGTCTGATCTCCGTAAGTCCCTCGACGCTCTGACGGCGTACGAGCCAGGGTGGAATGAATTCACCAACGCTCTCATCAACCGTGTCGGATCTGTCATCACCAACGACATCGCGTGGGCCAACCCCCTGGCCGTCTTCAAGCGGAACACCCTGGAGTTCGGCGACACCATCGAGGAGGCGCAGATCGGGCTCGTTCAGGCGACGCAGTACAACCCCGAGGCGGACTCCGGTGAGCGCGAGCTCTTCGGCGCCGTCAGTCCGGACGTCCAGTCCCAGTTCCACACGGTCAACCGCCGTCAGAAGTACAAGGTCACCGTCAATGAGATGCTCCTCAAGCAGGCCTTCCTGGAGCCCTCAGGTCTCCAGAGGTTCCTGAACGGCATCCTGAGCGCCCCGACCACCTCGGACGCGTGGGACGAGTTCCTCATGACCTGCAACGTCCTCTCCGACTACGAGAAGGACAAGGGCTTCTGGCACACTCAGGTCCCCGACGTCCGCAACCTGGGGGCCTCCTCCGCGGACGTGAACACCTTCATCAAGAAGGTGCAGAGCACCGCCGGTAACCTCGCGTTCCTGAACCCGAAGTACTCCGCGTCGCGCATGCCCACCTGGGCCACCGCCGACAAGCTGATCCTGCTGGTCTCCCCCGAGACCATGGCCAACATCAACGTCGAGGCGTGGGCTGCGGCCTTCAACCTCGACAAGGTGCAGATGCAGGCCCAGATCATCCAGCTCCCGAAGGACCGCCTTCCCGACGACAAGACCCAGGCCATCCTGACGACCAAGGATTTCTTCGTCATCGCGGACCAGGTCAACACCGTCAAGACGCTGGAGAACCCCTCGGATCTGACCACGAGCTACTGGCTCCACCGCTGGGAGGTCATCTCGGCCTCGCTGTTCGTGCCGGCCGTTCACTTCTGGACTGGAGCGGATGACGAGTCTGTGAAGGTAGTCATCACCAACCTGGAGATCACCAACCCGACCCTGAAGCGTGCTGACGGCTCTGCTGTTGGCGGCGGTAAGATCAAGCCGGGTGAGAACGCCTACGTCGATTACAAGGTCGCGGGCAATGGCATCCCCGACGGGTTCAACATCCCGGTCGAGTTCAAGGTCGCGGGCAACTCCTCGACTCGCACCCGCGTCTACAACGACGGCACCCTGGTCGTCGGCGCGGACGAGACGGCCAAGACCATCTCCGTGTCGGGCCGGATCACTGGTGGTGGTACCCTGAAGGCTGCGGCCGGTGGCACCAAGGCCGGTGGTGAGTTCACCCTCTCGGTCAACATCGACACGGACGGCAAGAACGCGATCTGGCCCAAGGCCTGATACACTGGTCCTGTACGCGGACTCCTGTGTCTGTGACGGGAACATATAACAGTGGCCCCGAGCATCGGAAACGGCTCGGGGTCACTGCTATACTCGAACTTGATGCACAAAGGGGTGTGTCGATGGTGAGGTCCCCCAGCCCCGAGTAGTTTTCGATTCCTCCTCGGGGCGGGGGTTTCGCCTATTGATAGACTAACGGCATGGATACCTTCGACCCCCTTATGCAAACCTCCGAGTTCGATTATTCGGTGTGGTCCCCTAACACAGAGGTAGTCCTGTGCAACGTGCCCTGGGACGCCTCCTACCGCGATGTCGTCTGGTTCAATGACTACGACGAAGCGTTCGACAGGATCGTCCACAAGCACACGCGGCACGCGACGTGGACGACGATCGGGAACATGACCTACCTTCGTCAAGGGCAACCGATCCGCATAGAGGTCCCGTTCTCGAAAGCCAACACGTACAACTATGTCATCGCCCGCAATCCGCAGGACAACGTCAATTCAAGGAACACTTTCTTCTACTTCATCACCTCTGTCGAGTACATTGCCCCCAATACCACTGAACTTCAGGTTCAGTTGGATGTATGGCAGTCTTACATGCACGAAGTGAAGTTCGGCCGCTGCTATCTCGAGCGCGGGCACATGGGGATCGCTGCTCAGGACCAGTGGCATGATTTCGGCCGTATGATGCTGACTTGTCCGGAGGGTCTGGACTTGGGCACCGAATATGTTGTCGGTGACACTTGGCGTGAGTTCATCGCTGCTACTCCGGCCCCTGAGGAGGGTCAGGAGTACGACACGGCCAATTTCGATATCATCGTCACCTCCAGTATTGATCTTGAGGCCGATTACGGGACCGTGGATGACCCTAAGATGACATCTGCCAAAGGGTCCATCGCCGAGGGTCTCCCCAATGGGTGCGGTGTGTACGCCATGCCGGTGGACGCGTTCACCACTATGATGGATGCCCTTTCCCACGCCCCTTGGATCAGTGCTGGTATTCAGTCGATCACAGCGATTCCCAATGGTATTATCGACTGGGACAAGTTGAACGACAGGAGGACGAAACTCCCCGACGTCCCGTATGGCGACGGTAAGTCGGCGACCAACGCCGACGTGTATGTCGCGACCAAAGGGTTCGGAGATGCCTTCCTGAACAACAAGACCATTGAGATCGCCAATCCGTTCCGCACGGAGAAGTACATCCCTGACCGCTACAAGCATTTGTGGAAATTCTACACCGCGCCCTACATGTGGATTGAGGTCACGACTTTCACGGGTTCGCCATTGATGATCCGCCCGGAGAGCATCTACGATTCGAAACTGTGCGTGACCCAGTGGGCCCATGTCGTCCCGCCCAACCCTCGGATAATGTTCACCGTGAACCGACACGGGGAATACGACCGGTTTGGCGGTCCCGGTGACCTGTGGAACGGTCGTAGCGAGCACTTCGACGCCATGACGGGGTTCACCGCACTGCCGACGTTCTCGGTCACGAACAACGGTTACTTGCAGTACATGGCATCGAATGCCCACAGTATCGCGTACCAGCATCAAGCGGCCGACTGGAGCCAGCAAAAAGCCCTTCAGGGGGCCAGTACCCAGTACGCTCAGGCGCAGGCCTCCATGAAACAGGCGTCCGATGAGACCGGCATGTCGAACTACTGGAATAACCGTATTGGTCAGTACAATGCGGACCAGAAATTCATGCGACAGGGCGTGAACGCCATCGGGTCGGGCATCGGGTCAGCTCTGTCGGGCAACATCCTCGGGGGCGCGCTGAATGCGCTGACGACCGGGTACAACATAGGCAACGAGTACGGCACGACCATGGAGAACCTGGCCATGAAGTCCGAGGCCGCCACCGCCATGACGGGCTTGAAGAATTCCTACTCGAAGTATCAGGCGGACACCAACCTCCAGTACGCCAAGTTCGCGGCGAACGGGGACTACGCCAACGCCATCGCCGGCATCAACGCCAAGACGCAGGACGCGAAGGTCATTCAGCCGACCACGAGCGGCCAGTCCGGAGGCGATGCCTTCATCCTCTCGACCGAGGGTTGGAGTATCTGCGTGCGGCAGAAGATTCTCGATGTCGGTGCCATGCAGCGTGTCGGAGAATTCTGGCTGCGTTACGGTTACGCCATGAACATGTTCGTGGTCCCGCCCGGTGATCTGCGGTGCATGGAGCACTTCACCTACTGGAAACTGAAGGAGACCAACCTGCGCAGTTCGACTTGTCCGGAGAGTTTCAAACAGACTATTCGCGGCATCTTCGAAAAAGGTGTGACCGTCTGGCATCGTACAATGGTCATAGCCTCGCAGGATGTGGGCGACAACGAACCGCTGAAGGGGATTGAAATTGGCTGGCATTAATAAGGGTGTTACGTACGCGCTGTCGTCGAAGAAGTACAAGAACAACCCGGCGATGCTGCGTGAGGACACGCTTATCCTCATGTATCGTCGGTTGCTCCAGGAGATGTGCAGCAACCGCTTCAAGTGGTCGGGTCTACCGGATAGCGTCAATGAGCGCTTCCTGGAGATGACCCTGTTCAACGACGCGCTGTGCGTCTTCTACTTCGACACAGAGTTCGACAAGTTCCTGGCCCTGAGGGCGACGGGACTGGGCACCGTCAACATGTACGACGACCCGATCGGCTACCGGGTGTTCGGCAACAGCATGCTCACTCGTGAACTCTCCGCGGATGACTGCGTGCCTATCTGGGCCAACCAGACCCGCACGCCTGACCACGATATCGTCGAGGTCTACTCGGAGCGTTTGGCCGCTCTCGACAGGACGCTGGAGATCAACATGCTGGGGGCACGTCACCCGTTCCTCCTGTCGGTTGACACTAATGAGCGGAACACCTACATTCAGGCATTCAACAAGGTTCAGGAGGGTCAGCCGGTCATCGTTGGCACCAATCAACTCTCGGCTCAGAACCTTGCTGAGAAGGTGCAGATGTTCGACTTGGGCTACAAGACGGGCTGGCTGAAGGAGATTCAGGAGATCAAGGTCAAGACCTGGAACGAGTGCCTGACTCTGCTTGGGATCATGAATGTCAACAGCGAGAAACGAGAGCGCATGGTCGTCGAAGAGGCGTCCGGTGCGTCCGGTCAGGTCCTCGCGATGCGGGCTGTTGCCCTGAACGAGCGCATGCGGGCCGCTGAGAGGATCAATAAGCGGTTCGGTCTGGATGTTGTTGTCGAGTGGAATCTCGACGAGACCCAGTCGCTCCAGTACGGGGCCCTCTCCGGAATCGCAGGCGCTATGACTGAGGGGAACGAAGCCCTGGGTTCGACGGACCAGGAGGAGATGCACAAGAATGGCTGACTTCACGATAGCGTTGCGGGAAGTGGTCCACAAACTCGGCGCCGATCACATCGGCTTGTCGGACTACCCGATTTTCGATGAGCAGTACCGGGAGCCCCTGAACGCCAAGATTCTAGATCACTACTGGTATAACGAGATCGCGCACGAGACGGTGGACATGTTCGTGCACCAATTGCAGACGAAAATGCGCGAGATAATGCCGTACTATAACAAGTGGTACGAATCCGAGTTAGTGGATATCGACCCGCTCTCGACACAGGACGTGCACTCTACCGGGGGCTCGAAATCCAAGAGTCGCGGCTCCAGTCAGCAACAGGAGAGCACATCCAACGAGAACGACATAGACTCCACGGGGAATTCCGTGTCGAGGACCGTGCAGTCGGAGTACCCGCAGGCGAGATTGGCGGGCAACAAAGACTATGCGACGGCCTCGACGGAGAATAAAACGGATACCCACGGCGGTAAGAAAGTCAAGGGGTATGCCGATCAGAACTCCAGCGGCTCTCAGGACTCGTCGGGCGAGTCCTCCTCGGAGTCGCACTCCTGGGGGCGCAGTGGCCATACCGCGGCCCTGATCGCGGCTTGGCGTGAAACCTTCGTCAACGTCGATATGATGGTGATCAGTGAATTGGAGCCGCTTTTCATGGGGCTCCACTCCAGTAATGACTCTTTCACAGGAGGGAGGATGATGGGACATGGGCTCTGGTTCTGACGACACGGGGTTCAAATGGTCTGTCGAGGATGTGATCCATGAGCAGGATTACATGCTCATTCCAGCCGACTACAGGTTGACCAATACTGTTCCCTTCACCTACAGGGATGGTTACACGTATCTCGAGATGCTTGAGGAGATGCGGAAGTGGGTGAGCGGCGGACTGAAGGACAACATCTCGAACAACTTTCAGAATCTTGCGGCCGACTACAACACGCGCATCAACAAGCTCATGGGGGACGTGCGCACAGAGTTGGAGCAGTATCATGTGCTGCCCCAGCAACTCAAGAATCTCGTCTATGAACTTGTGCGGAAGTACGATGGTGAGTTCCGCATGTTCGAGGAGACTCTGACCCAGTGGGTTAAGAGGCAACTCGAACGCGATCACGTTCAGGTCTTCAACCCTCTGCGAGGCGAGACCACTGACATCAACCAGTTCATCTTCGATCTCGACAACCGCGTCTTCGTCCATGGTCTCCTAGCGGATGACTTCAGCCGCTACGGGATGACCGCCCGGGAGATTGATGATCTGCCCATGTCGGTGGACGAATTGATGACCGAGGGGAAGAACTTTCTCGGGCATCTGTTCGGGCAGAGGGTCTTCTCGCCGGTGACCGGTGAGTACACTAGTGCTCAGAGGGCCATCAACTCGATTTTCGAGGTGCTCTGCACGGGTGAAGGCCTCCTGTCCTCCATTACGGTGGACCTGATCGGTAACATGAACATGAACGATATCCAGAACAGGAAGGCGGCATAAGCCATGCCCGCGTCTAACAAGACCAAGAACTTCGAACTCCCGATCTACCAGGCGTCCGACCACTTCAACATCCTGTCGGACCAGAATGGGGCGATGCAGAAAATCGATGAGAATCTCGGCTCCGCTCTAGTTCAGGCCAAGGCCGCTACACGTGATTCAACTGCCGCTCTAGATGCGGCGAATGATGCTCAGGACAAGGCCACCCGGTGCGACACGCTGGTAACCGCAGCGAACAACGCGGTGACGAATGCTCGTGCCGACGCGTCCCGGGCTCTGGACAAGGCCACTACCGCCATCGACAAGGCCGAGACCGCCGCCACGGCGGCCCGTACGGCGTCGAGCGTGGCTGCGAACGCCACGGATTCCGCGACTCAGGCCAACGCGAACGCGAACGCGGCAGCTACGACCGCCTCCAGCGCGGCCAACAACGCCAAGTCCGCGATGGATACGGTTCAGAACCTGAGCCAGTCCATTGAGGAGGCCAAGGCCGCCGGTGCCGGTGCGGCCGCCATCCGCAGCCGCCTGAAGGTCATTCAGGCTCCGACTGGTACCAAGGTCATCTCCGGGTCGCAGGATCACGAGGCCTACCTGTTCGGTGGCTCCATGCACCTGGAGTCGGGTGAGGTTGTTACCGGCGTGGCTCAGTTGTCCAGCACTTCCAACGGACGTCACGAGATCCACTGGGGGCTTCAGTTCGTCTCCCCCACGGGTAAGAAGGTCACCTTCTGGCAGCCTGGAGTGGCTTCCGCTGGTCCCAACGGCAACATGTGGGCTCAGGTAAGCGGCATCTTCAAGGCTGATGAGGGCGCGGGGGACTACACGTTCCAGGTCATCTACCTGTCGAACAAGGACAACATCACGGTCTATCAGGACTACTGCAAGATCGTCCTGCACTGATCGAACACGGCACGGGGCCCGGGGTGACAAGTCCCGGGCCCCGTGTTAGTTCCTGGGCGGACAGTAGAGAGTCGGTTCACAGCGACATTCCAGGTTCGACCCGCCCAGGGCCATCCACTCCCTCCTTTCAAGGTACGACAAGTATAGGACGACCATGGCGTTCGATGCAACCCACAAGAAGTGCATAATCGCAACACTGGCGACTGTCGAGGCGAGCAACGACTACGGCATCATCTCAGCTCCCGACACGCTGTCTCTGGGGATTGGCCAGTGGACGCAGGGTCGCGCCTACGACTTGCTAAAGCGGTTCCCGGCGGGGACGTCCTTCGGGGGGACCGTTGACGGCTGGCTCGCGGAGGGCAAGGACTCCTGGACGATCGGAGCCCGTAAGTACCAGTACTTGAGTGGGGCAGATCGGACGGCCCTGTCGGGGGCTCTCGACAGCGCGGAGGGCCACCGTATCCAGAACGCCCAGATGCTGGAGGACCTGGAGAACAGTTACATTCCTCGGTGCCAGGAACTCGGTATGGATCCGGAGGCCGAAACCGAAGCGTGCATGCTGCTCATTGTTGTCATGCATCAATATGGCAACTACGCCCGGGTTCTGGGGCGTATTGTGGCGGGGGCCGGGCACCCGGCCACTCTGGACGACATGGCTGCGTCCATCAAGTATGAAGGCGTCTGGGGCCAGTACCCCAACCGGTATGAGACCGCCTACGACATGATCAGCCGCCTGGAGACCAACGGAGTTGAACTGAACCCGGGTGATAGTCAGGATCACAGCGGTAACGCAGCCGCTGACCAGGAGAAACAGGCCAAGAAGATCAAGCACGTCCTCCTCAACCGGGACGGCACTCTCAATGTCGTCTGTAATGACGGTTCCAAGGCCCGTTGCTACCCGACAGGGTCGGGGGAGTTCTGGAAGGCCTCGTCCAAGGGTCAGGATAAGGGCGGCACCGGTGGTGGTGGCGGTGGCGGTGGCGGTGGCGGCCCCGTGGGTGAAGGCATCAAGGCCATGACGAAATTGGCGTGGGACTCGATCGGCAAGTTCGAGTATCACCAATGGTTCAATGCGAGATTGCACCCTGACCAGACGGGCGTCACAGATTGCAGTGGTTTTTGTTGGTGGTTGTACATGACATGCTGCAACATCGACATTGGCAGCGGGGGCACTGCGGAGATCTACGGGTCGTCCACTGGTTGGGTCGTGGCCTCCGGTTCCGGCCCGTTCGACGCCGCGGATCAAGTTCGAGAGGGTGATCTTGTCGTGTGCAGGTGGTACAGCGGTGGCGGGCACATCGAGTACTGCACGGGTGGTGATGGCGGCTGGGAGAGTATCGGAGCCCGCGGCCCGGACGGCCACCCCGAGCCGAATGTCGGGAGCCTGTCCATGTTCGGGTCGTGCAGTTGGGAGTTGAGACGATATGTCGAATGAGAAAACTTATTATTCTCTTGATCGCCTCCTGTCGTACGGGGCCATGTTCAACATCGCTGTTGGGGCCCGAGGTCTTGGTAAGACATATGCCTGTAAGAAACGGGCTATCAAACGGGCCCTCGATAGGGGAGAGGAATTCGTCTATCTGCGCCGTTTTCAGACGGAATTGAAGCATGTGAACACGTTCTTCAACGACATTCGCGGTGAATTCCCGGAATGGGAGCTTTCTGTGGATGGTCGCAAGGCGAGAGCCCGGCCGATGGGAAGCGACGGGAAGTGGACGACGATCGGTTACTTCCTGGCACTGACCGCGGGTGCGACATTGAAGTCTGTGTCGTATCCGAATGTGTGCACGCTTATCTTCGATGAATTCATTATAGAGGAGGGGACGAGGCACTATCTGCCAGCCGAGGTTGACACGTTCTTGGACCTGTATTCGACGATCGACAGGAACAATGACCGGGTTAAGGTGTTCATGCTGTCGAACGCGGTGCGCTGTGTCAACCCGTACTTCATCGAGTGGCGGATTCAGGCCGGCAAGGCTTTTCAGCGGCGTGGCGGGGGATATCTCGTCTGCGAGTTGATCGACAACGAGGCGTTCGCCGGGGAGGTGTCGAGCACTCGATTCGGCAAGTTCATCAAGGAGACCTCACCGGAGTACGCGTCCTACGCAATCGACAACCTGTTCAGCGACGACACGGAGGACCTGCTCGGGAAGAAGCCCGCTGAGGCCCGTCTGATCGCCACGCTTCGCACGCGGACGGGGGAGGTCTCGTTGTGGCACGACGACATGATGTGGTACGTGCAGAGGAAGCTTCCCCGGGACTGCGAAGTCCGCCTGGCCTACAAGGTTCGGGCGCGCGACGGCGAGCGCGTCCAGACGAAGGGGGAGGGGTACATGGCCATCCTGGTTCACGCGATCAAGGACGGGCGGGTCCGATTCGACAGCATCGAGTCAAGGGAAACAATATGGAGCGTTCTACTATGAGAGTTCTCATCGATGGCAGCATCATGGGAGGCATTGCAGCGTCATTCGGGATCATCACGGGCGTGGTGCGGTGGCTGATCCGGACCGCTAGGCAGATCGATCAACTTCTGGAGGATTGGAACGGAACCCAGGGCCGCCCCGGTGTTCAGGCCCGACCCGGAGTGATGGAGCGCCTTGAGAAGATAGAGGCGGCACTGGAGACTCGCAAACAAACAGAAGAGGAGTGCTGACATGGCACATGGCACCATTACCGGGACACTGGTCGATGGCGCGGGTAGGCCGGCTAAGGGCCTTCTGCGCGTCACGCCCGACCCGCGCATCGTCACCGCAGAGGGCGACACGGTCGTTCAGGCCCTGTCGGTGGAGGTTGAGGGGTATTTCGAAGTACCCGTGGTCGTACCCGGAGCGGACACGAACCCGATGGATTGGACCAGTCACGTCAAACTGACGAGGCTGAGTCCGACGGTGGCCGTGATCGACCTGCACGACAGGCTGGTAGCGGGGGAGAACCGTCTGCGGGATCTGGTCAACCGCACCCCGGTGGGCCCGCTGCACGTGACGAAAGTCGAGGGTGAGGTCGCCACGATGCGCCAGGAATTCACGGCGCTTCAGAAGCTCATCCTTAAAGGCCGTATCAAGGGTGTTCAGGGTGACCCGGGCCCCAAGGGCGACCCCGGTCCGCAGGGCGTGCCCGGCCCCGAGGGTCCTCAGGGCAAGCGCGGGGCCAGGGGGCTGCGTGGCGAGCCCGGCCTGACGGGGCTGACCGGCAAACCGGGCCCCAAAGGCGACAAAGGCCAGGAGGGCCCCCGTGGTCCGGCGGGGGAGCCCGGCCAGGAGGGCCCCCGTGGTCCGGCGGGGGAGCCCGGCCTCAAGGGCGACCCGGGGCCCAAGGGTGATCCTGGTGACAAAGGGCCGAAGGGGGACCCGGGCCCCCAGGGCCCCAAAGGCGATAAAGGCGACAGCGCTGGGGACGACGACATAGCGAAGTGGCCGTCCGGGTGGCGTACGGGCCAGAGTGCGAAGATCACGGGCACGGATGCGACGTTCTCCAGGTACACGGGCGAGGCGGTCGATTTCGATCAGGGGTACATCCGCTCCCCCGACTACGACGGCACCTCCGGGCAGAAGATACCCCGCGGCGGGTGCGGCTACAAGGTTCGCGTCTACTGCACGGCGAAGCACTCGACACTGCTGGGTCTGAGGGGCCGGTACTGGAACTACAAGGACAACAAGTGGGCGGTGCCGGCGATCGGTGAGACCACCTGGAACAGACAGGCGGTCAAGGAGGGCTACGGCTTCTATGAACTGCACTGGCACGTCGAGTCGATCCCCAACACGTTCGTGTGCTTCGACATTATGGCCAACAGTGAGACCACTATCCATTCGGTGCGAATCTTCCCCGACGGGAACACGCGCGACTACGGGGAGGAGATCTCCGCGCTGCGGTCCCAGGTGTCGGGTCTGACGACGGATGTAGCCGGTGTGAGAACGTCCCTAGAAGCGTCGAAATCGGCGATGGAACGGGCTCTGGCTGAGGTCATGGAGTTGTCGTCCAAGAATGTTACGTTCGGTATCGGCAATTACTACTGGTCTGATTTCTACAATACGAACACGAATCGCACCTATGCGGACGCAGATGGGTACGACGGGGTGAACTGGAATAACGCGACGGGTGTGTACGTGAAGAATTGCGACACGGGCTTCGATTTCCGTCTTCCGTTTTATTCCAGTGCTATTCCTCAGGATTTCTACTACACCATGATGGTGTGGGGTGAAAGCGATTTCAAGGTGGAGGGCTGGTGCGAGGTGGCTGATTCGGCCAATCCCGACATGGGCGTGGTGTCACTGCCTCATTCTCAGCCGAAAGTGTTCAAGGGCGCGAAGAAGTGGCAGATGTTCGCCTTCCGGACGCCCATGAACGTGGCTCCGACGAAGACGGTGATGAGGCCGGTGTTCAGGGTGAGCGGGACCAACGCGAAGGTGTGGTTGAAGCTCATGAGCTCCTGGGGCACGTACAAGCCATTCTGAGGGCCTGAGAGACCCTCCTCGGTACCAAGTACTGAGGAGGGTCTCTTCGTCGCTTCTAGGACCCTTACAGAGCGTCTCAGGGGGTGTTGGGGCCCCTGTATGACGGGAAGCCGGGCGTGGTGGGTGTGACGACATGGGCGGGGCCGTCCCCGAATGGGATCGTCTCGGCCGGGCGCTCTTCGACGCCGTCATGGATGTAGTGGGTGATCCTGAAGGGCTCGCGGGTCATCATCGTGGCTGCGACGCACGCGTTGATGGCGATCTGCGCGAAGCAGAGGACGACAAGGGCGCCAATGAGGATGATCAGATATTTCTTCATTCTCGGTTACTCCTGGGTCGGGAGAATGGTGGTGGAGGGACCGGCGTATTTCGGGGCGGAATGGACCTGTTTGGTGAGAGTGGTGATCTGCTCTTTCAAATACTGGTTGAGGTGGGTCTGCTCGTTCAGTTGCTCGACAAGGTCTCTGTTCTCGTACGACAGGAGGATCTCGCTGCATGCGATCCCGACGACGATGAGGATGTTGACGATGGTGAGGATGACGGGAATCATTTCTCTTTCTCTTTCTTTTCTTCAGTCGCGGAATGACCGGATGATCTCTCGTTGCAGGGCCTCGTCGATGAGCCAATTGACGTCGCAGTACCGACGGACCTCGCAGAAGCGAGGATCGTTCTCGGGGACGAACAGGTCATGGCCCATGTCGGTCAGGAGGCCGACAAGTTCATCGGCCTCGCCCCAACAGTCGATGGCGACGTCCTCGTTGATGAGGGTCAGAGTGGCTCGACACGCACCGGTGACGGCGTCGTGCATGGACCAGACGCCCCGCCTGCCCATGTCGGGTTGAGCCTGGTACTTGAGGGTGTGGATGGTGGGCATGGTCGTCTCCTTCTCTGTGATGGGCTGTGAGCCCCTGTAAGCCATTCTGGGGGCCTGTAGGAGGCCCCCTGGTACTTGGTACCGGATGGACCCTGAAGGGCTCTCAGATTGGCTCTGAGGGCTTCTGAGGGCCATCTCCTGGTTCCTCCTTCCATCTGGTCCTCCTGACCGGACGTCTTAAGTGTACTTCATGCGCTTCGTGCTTTCAAGGGGTCTGACGACAGGGCCACCGTACGGGCTCATGACGACAGGGCCTCAGATGCCCCTCAGAGGCTCTGTAAGCCATTCTGAGGGCCTAACGCCTCTGCCCTGGTATGTGGGCCTAGGACGCCTCTGAAAGGCTCTCAGATTGGCTTAGATGGGTTCGACACGTCCTAAGGCACCTATGGTGGGCTGCATCACACCTCCCGAGGTACAAATCTATACAAGGTATAAAAGACATAGATCGGTACACGAATCTATACGACAGAATTTATCTGTCCGCGCGATTAAGCGGGCCATAAATTTCTTATAGCAGGAGAGAGAGAGAAGGGCGGGGCT
>RBWB01581947.1_pt1 | contig 17861 bp, 25 predicted proteins | sample 2014201 | NCBI WGS metagenome assembly RBWB01 (sample SAMN10133834, study PRJNA383868) | Human oral metagenome, whole genome shotgun sequencing project. | isolation source: supragingival plaque isolated from 88 juvenile twins | host: Homo sapiens | place: Australia
GATTTGGTTTTATTACCACAATGTTTACACCTCTTCTTGAAAGTTTCCCAACCCGCCGTGACTTCTATGAAGCCACTACCACCACAGTGGGGGCAGCTCTCTTCACCGCAATGGGCGAGCGCTATCTTATATGCCTGATTGAGCTTTGCGAACTCGGCAGCTAAGCCACCACGGTCCGGGTGGCTTAGTTTCGCAGCAGCATGGTAAGCTCTCTTAACCTCTGCGACGCTTGCCGAGTCGCTTAGGTTTAGCAGCTGTCTTGCTTGTTTCAGGTTCATCATCGTCTTCCCAAGGGGCACTTTGTACTGGGCGACCAGACTCTTCGCCGCTAAGCAGCGAAGCAATCAAGTCGTTAAGCCATTCGATAAATGCAGGCTTGGGTACAGGAATATCCAGCTGCGTAATGGATACCTCATTCTTCTTAGCACCCTTAGCAACAAGTGTATGCTTGGTAGACTTCGCAATTGCCTGGGTGGGGGCGATCGTGTACTCGCCATTACTTGACACAAGATACGCTTTCATATATGCTCCTATTAAATGGGCGAGCTGTTACACTCGCCCAACTGCTATCACTCTTCCTCTTCACCTTCCTCATCTTCGTCGATGAGAATTAAGGCGGCGACTAAACCAGGTTTCTCAGCATCATCAGGAATATCGTCGATGCCACGCTCCTTCAGTTCTTTCTTCAGCTTAGCTTCAGACAGCTTCATGTAGTCGGAGTTCTCAATCTCCTCATCCGAGACCTCATCAATCAGGTCCCAAACGCTGTCGCCCTCCTCCTCATCATCATCTTCTTCAGGCTCGGGCTCTTTAGCCTTCTTAGCAGGCTTTTCTTCTTTGGCGGGTTTGGCAGGTTTATCTTCTTTGGCAGGTTTGGCAGGCTACTCTGCTTTCGCAGGTTTCTTCGCAGCAGGTTTGGCAACTGCCTCTTCTTCGACCTCTGCACCCTCATTGATTGCGTCAATCAGGTCTTTGACAAACTGCTTAACCAGCGCAATGATACGCTTGTTATTTGCAGTGACAGCACGCGACGCTTCAGAAGCGACAACACTTTGGATTTTTTCCAAGTCAAGATTTAAGTTACTCATGGTAATACCTCATATAGTTTAAGTTTTCCCCAGTGGGGATGGATATCCTCGCGGACTCTTTACTGCCCAGTAGCTGGGCAATATTTGCATTATAGCAAATTCAGGAATAATGTAAATGTTTAGTTTCGGGAAACAGCTCTCGTAGCATCAAAATTATTTGCCACGTGTAGCTATCGTTTGTATGGGCGTGAATCTTCTGTAAGGTACTAAAAAGACTCTTCAATTCTTCTGAGCTGAGTTGCTGCCACGTGGCTTCGTGACCTCGCTCATAGACGCCCACAATCTTGGGCTTCCCAGCAACATACTCGACTTCAAACAAGTGGGTGTATTGCCAATCGTACTTGGTACTAACTTGTGCTCTGCAGTCAACAATCCTGCTCACTCGTCTGCCACTCATGTTCTGCCAACCTGCCAGAACCCAAAGTGTCCCAGTGGGTAGGAGGTCGAATCTCGGCGGCTTAGCTGCTTTGAGCCTTTCTTCTACAGACTTCTGTTCTTTGCCAGCAAGATATGCTTTCATAATATCCACGGTAATTCTCCTTAAAAAGGACCTCCCTCCATGGAGGTCAACGGACCAACTTAAACTTCTACCAAGCCTTCCCATTTATCAAGGCAGGCTTCAATGGGGCGACACCCTAACTCGTCTGCGATAGCATTCATAGCATCATCAGTTTCACCCACAGTTTTACCACAGTCAATATTATCTTCAAAGTATCGTAGCTCTATGGCAATCTTGTCTGCTAAGATACAAGCTTCCTCGTACTCGCTTACCAATCTTTCTTGGTCATCAAGGTTAGTAAGCGCGGGTAAATTGGTAGCAGGACCAACCTTACACAAGATTCTAAACGCCCAATCTGGGAGGCGAACATTACCACCACGAACTTCATCGTAACCAAGTACATTATTGCGCACCCAAGCTGCCCAGACGTCGTAGTCCATGTGCTCCATATCTTCGTCGTATAATTCTGGGAAGTCATCCCATGGGGTGCCATATGTATCTACGAACATATGGAAGTTAATATGGTTTAGAAATCGAATTGCAAAATCTTCATTAAGAAATTTCATGTTAAGCTCCTGGTTGGTGACACGTCCTTGTGCCTTAGCGTACTAGCCAATGTTTATATCAGTGCTGAAGAAGAGCTGGTTATCTTCATTCTCAATGATTTCTTCAACATAACCATCACCTCTGAGAGTACCTTCTTTCAGCTCCTCGCTATGGTTTGCTTCAAGATAGTCTAAAATGGCGAGAGCTGTATCTCTGAGCTGCGCTGCTGTCATCGTTGATTGCAGTGTAAACTTAAATTGTGAAGGCTCCATAGCATTAAGCTCTGTGTCACAAGTATAAGCAACAGCAAGCATTCCTGTGCAGCTTTGGTTCTTAGCAACTGCGCTGCTAACCTTGTCAAGTTTCTCAATAGCAGAGGCTTTAATTTTAGCAACTGCTTCTCGCTCAGGAAGATGCCAATCAGCTTCGCCATTGTGCTGGACTGCGCATAATACATTAAGAGCTTGCGCGTATTGTTCAGTACCCATGTTCATAGTTTAGTCCTCGCTGTGAGGCACGTCCTTGTGCCTTGTAGATTAGTATAACTCTTCAAGCTGGTCTTCGTCGAACTCACCGCCACAAAGCTCATCAAGCTTCTTGTTTAGCTTCTTCACGAGCTGCGCTACAGTTGCATAATTGATTTCAGTAACCTCAATAACATCGTCTGTGAGGCAGGGATATTCCTTCTGCCATTTAGCTTTGAGCTTTTCGACGTCGGTTGCTAGCTGGGCGTAACCGCAAGCTTCAACATAGTATACAGTGTTCGTAGTTTTCGTAGTGTTCGTAGTTTTCATGGTTTGGTCCTCGTTAAGGTTTTTAGTAGTGCCAACTTCATCAGTTGACGGAGCTATTATAGCAGGATTTCAGAATTTTGTAAACTGCTATTTTCAGAAAGTTACAGAAGTTTAACTGGGGGAGGCACTTCCATGTGCCTGTGGGTATTAGATAAGTCCTTTCTTTTTCATGTCGTGGCGGTACCACCCGGCGTACCATTTCTTGCCGGCGGCGTATTGGGCGCCGTACTCTTCAACCATCTCCTCATAAATCTCTTTGTTGGAGAGACCTTTGAGAATGAGGTCACTAACGAACTTGCCGATTGGCTTCTCAATGGCAATGCGCGCAGCGCCTCGGGTTAGACCCCGGACACCTGTGCCAACGTACTCACTGGCAGGGGCAGACTTCTTAGGCTTCTCAGCAGCTTTCTCAATGGAGGCAGACTTCTTAATAGTCTTTTTGGCAGGGGTAGACTTCTCAACAACCTTCTCGGCAGACTTCTTAATAGTCTTTTTGGCAGGGGCAGTCTTTTCAGTGGAGGCAGCTTTCTCAGCAGCTTTCTTAGACTTCTCGGCAGCAGCTAACTCTTCAGCAGTGTACAGTACCCACCGTCCATCAATCTGGACAATGTGCTTAGTCCATAGTGCTTTGTCGATGCCGTCTTTTTTAGCTTGACGTTGTGCAGAAGATTTCAGTTTGAAAGATTTCATGGTTTGGTCCTCGTTAAGTTTTTGTCGATGTCAACCAGTGCTTGGTTGATGTGGTCATTATAGCATATTCCGGAATCTTGTAAACCGCTATTTTCAGAATTCACCAACTTTTTTCATAACTCCTTGCTTCTGCTGGAGTTTATTTCCCTCAAAACTAGGTCTACAAGGTCATCCAGTGGGGGAACCTGGACTACACAAGAGCCCGAAGGCAGCAACTGGATGGAGGACTGAACCCACTCTCGCCTTACCTTGCGACTGATTAGGGTAAGCGCCCGAGCTGGAGAGCGGTACACCTTATTATTGTACCCCAGAAGTCGCGTGTACTCTGCCTCCCAGTGGAGGAGGTAGTACCTCGGGAAGAGCTTGTCACTGGCATGGGAGAGGCGACAAGCTGCGACGACGTGACCGGCGACCGCCCAACCAACTGGAAACCAAAACCTTGGCAGCTTGGCGGCGTAGACACCCCAGACGTAGTAAGGGGCACTCCGCTGTAAACCATAAGCTGCTAAGTAACCTCGCGCCCCAGCAGGACCTGGAAAGACTCTTGATAGTGGGTGGAGGTGAGAGGACTGGTAAACTCTTACCGGGTAGGGCGTCACTGGCGAACCCTCCGCTTTCTGGGGCGAGACTCTTTAAGAGCTTCATCCCTCGCCAGGTCCTCGTAGCTTGGCTCGTAGCGACGTCGCGACCTCTTGACCGGCATCCAACCATGCTCAATGTGTTCTATCAGTGATGAGTGGGGAGCGTCCGCCCACAAGTCCTGGTTGCGAATAATATAGTAGCGGAGCTGCGAACCACTTGGCAGCTTAACGGGGCGACCTCCATTTGCCTGGAGGAAACCTGCCCGTGATAACTCGCGAGCTAAACCATTAGCAGTCACCGCTGTCTTCTCCTCGGCGTCGTAGTAGCTAAGCAACTGAGCTGCTGTGGCAATATCCCGCTCAAACGTGCGGGAACCAATGCGCAGCACTTGGTCCGGTGCCACCATCAATTGTCGTACCCACGCCGCTAAGTCGCTTCGCCCTGCATCAATCATTCTTTCTTTCGCAACCGTCTTATAAGCGGGGGCAGAAGGATTAAAGCCTTTGAGATTCACGGATAATAACCAGTCAAATACATGAGCTGCCCCACCATTATCTAACCATTTCATATACTTACGATAAAACTTCTCCTCCAGTGGGGGAACAATTACCTCATGAATAAAGAAGCGACGGTCGTCGTCTTCTAAGAAAAATAAATCCGGATGGTTGGAGGTGAATAAATAGTTAATGCAATCTGGGACAGTATACGACGGTACATACTTCATGTTTACCCGCAATTCTTTTTGGGTAATCATCTTCTTCAAGAAGTCTGAATCCTGTCGTTTATTGGAACCGGTAACATCATCACCCATGACGAATTGCTTGGACTCCGCCCACTCGTTAAATGTTGCATGAATATCTGCTTGACTAATCTCGGTGAAGTTCTTGCCGTATATATGGGCGAGAGTATAACCAATGAGTGACTTACCCGTACCATGCTTGATGCCGTGAATTACTGCAGCGGTAAACAGCTTGGTGCCCGGGTGCTGTAGTGGGTACGCCATCCACTTAATAAACCACTCAAGGGCTTCGGGCTCGGCGCCTGAAAATAAATGCTCAAGCAACTGCTTGAATGGGCGGACTGAACCCTTGACGGGGGAGATACCCCAACCTGCCCAAGTATTCAATACTGGGCGGTGATAGTTTTTATTGCGGAGGTATCGCTCACCACCTGGTTGATAAGTGAGCTCCGCCGCCTCGTGGCGTTGCCCCCACCGGAGCCACTGTGCAGACGCGTTAATGGGCTTATAAGACACCGTACCGTCTGGCTTAAGTATCCTCTCGGGATACTTGGCGGCGGTCTCCAGGTGCTCCTTAAAAGCTGCTGGAGCTATCTTATGGGCGAGGTTGTCTAACGACACAATGACGCCTGGGTTTCGAATATATATGTACCGATTATTGTAGTCCCATAGTGGACCGGTTAGTCCCCACGGTTCTGCCTCATGGAGCAGATTCTGGAATTGGGAAACGCCCGTCTTGCCCATGGCAACAATGTAGTCGTCTAACCCCACCTTGTCTAACCCCTCGACATCTGGGAGGGAGACGATATTTATATATGCCCCTCGGTCGCTAAGCTCCATAGCTAAATCTTGCAATGCCTGGAGGACCATGGGGTTGGAGCGGTAATCTGAATCGAAGCATATATAGATATTTCGCCGTTGCCAATCTATCCTTTCCAAAATGGGGAGGAACATTATCCCCATTTTATACGACCTCCAATTATAGACGCCACCAAGTCCTATAGTGGGGAAGCCATATTTACAAGCACAGGCAGCTTTTAGCTCGCCCTCTGTAATGATTAATGGTTGTGAGGTATCGATAGAAAGCTCCGTCCAGTCGAAATAACCTCTCGGAAAGTATGCCAATGGCAGGGTATGCGGGGGTTGCGCGTATCTTTGAGGCTTAGTTACCAGGTCCTCTAAGCCAGTGAGAGTCTTCAAATATCGAATTCTGTAGAATGGGGGAGCACCCTTAATATCGGAGAGAGGACTACCATCAAGGTCGAAATAATTGATTTTAAGCGCCGCCACCTCATGGAAGGAGGGGTGTAATTTCGAAATCTGGGTTCCCCCTGCTACTTCGATGCCAAGCTGCCTGGCGTCTTCCAAATTAAGCCCACTGGAGCCTAATTTCGAATTAGCTAAGCGACTAAGCTCCGCCTCTTTTTTATTGCTTAATTTTCGCCCGTTGGGTCGAAATGCGATTGAAGCGTTTCTTCGATGGAAACCTTCGGTTTTGCGTGATTTTCGCATGGTTTTACCTCGTTTTTAATAAATTAAATATAGCTGAAATACGACCATATTTTTAATTATGGTTGCATATTAGTATTATAGCAAAAAATAAGTTCTAAGTATATATCCCCCCCCCCCTCACGGTGGGGGTAAACCAATAGGGGGCAAAATGCGTACCCGATGGGGGTAAACCAATACCTAAATTCCTTAACTAAAACAACCAGGTACACACAATTTTTTTTTTCTTGTTGCCCCGGGTATCTTAATATCAAAACTTTAGGATTTCATATTTCGGAAAATTTTTACAAGCCATTGATTTTTCGTTTTTTATTAAAAAGTGACTTTTGTTATACTATAACATTTTCCGCAGTGAGAGGGTCAACTTTCAAAGGAAAGTGTTATGTTATAACTATACGACTTTTTAGCGCAAGTTATTGAAATTATAGGTGCGCGCGGCGGCGTTGCTGCGAAGGCAACTTTTTTGGCACCTTTACAGTGGGGCGGATATTCTTAATAAAATCAATGTTGTTTTTAGCTATTTCGGCATACCGATGGGGGGGTGTAAACCGTGAGGAAATTTAGGGTGTCGAGCAAAAAGTGGCTAATTTGCATTCTAAGCCTTTTTTTTTCTTCAGCAGGAACAGGGCGTTGCGGAGTTCCAAGGTGCGGGTGCGCATTTGCCCGCATGTGTATCGCGCTTTTCTTTTATACTAATTACTTATTTATTATTTTTTCCCTCTATGAGCTCTTAGGAGCTCTTTTCAACAAATAAAACAAACACTACACATTTTTTATAACGACACTTAGCGATTTCAGCAGTTTATCTCCGCCCCCATTTGGAGGGTAAAAACTAAGCTCGAAGCAGGTAGTTACTAAGTTTGCTTTGCCTGTAGAAGTAAATGTATTATTTTCTACTTTCTTACGGTTGTCTTGTTTTTTACGCAGCTAAATTACTTATTTCGGTTTATGGTTACATTTCGGTTTATGGTCGTGCGCTGAAATGTGGTTGTATTTCGAATTACAGAATAGGGTTGTATTTCGAATTACAGAATAGGGTTGTATTTCTGATTTCGGAATACGGATGGTTTCAGGCGCCGAGCTGCCAAGGGGCGAAGTCGCCGAGCTCCGGGGCGGTGAGCTCCCCCCACATGCGTGCACCTATACGCGTGCACATGCGAGAGTCCCACGGCGGTTGGACCGTGGGGACTTGGCAGCTAAGTCAGTGAGCTCACTGTCAAAATCCTCGCCCAGAAAGATTAACAAAAATTAACTTTACAACCGGGGGGTCAGGGGGCACAATGGCTCCGTCAACCGCCATCCGCCGTTGGTCCCAGTCAAGCTCCGGACCAGCAACGGCAAGCTCCGGACTGGACTGGGTCGGGATAGCATCCCGCCGGTTGACTCCTCCAGTCCCGAGCTGGGCTTCCAGCGCTGCCACCGCCAAAGTGGGTTCAGTGCTGGGCGGAGCTAGGTTACCTCGCCGCTTCGGTTGGGCGGGTGGTATGGTTGCTAAACCCGTTAAGGCACCCCATGGCGAACCCATGGGGTTTTTTATTATCCGCTCCTCACTGTCACGGTGATGGAGGTAGTGAGGTGCCCAGTGAGAGAAAACTTTGAAATAGCTTTAGCTCTGGTATTTGACAGTGAGGGCGGTTGGTCGGACCACCCCAAGGACCGTGGGGGAAAGACGAATTTCGGAATTACTGCCAAAACCTGGAGGGCGTGGGCAAAGCTTCACGGCGACGACCGCCCACTTTCGAAAATTACCCGTGAGGACGCCGCAAGGATTTATCGTAAGGATTATGCCACCCCCATTCGGTTCGATTCTCTCCCCAGTGGGTTGGATTACGCCATGCTGGATTTCGCAATCAACAGTGGGGTAGGCACCGCAGTGGCAGAGCTGCAAGGTTGCTTGGGGGTTTCGCAGGACGGCATCATGGGCTCACAGACACTTGCTGCTGTGGGAGCTAAGCCCGCTGTGGACTTGGTGCATTGCCTCTGTGAGGCACGGCGGAAATATGTGAAGAAATTGGATACCTGGAGCACCTTTGGTAAAGGTTGGCTCCGAAGGATAGCCAAAGTTGAGCTGAATGCTACCCGGTTGGCTTCAGGTCGTCACCTGGCAACTGAGCCCTTAGGCGACCAAGGGGCAGGGGGTTCGGAGACGACACAGGACTATTCAGGCAAGGCGGTTGGACCTAACCGTATTCCGGTATACGAGTATGCCGCCCCACTAGCAGGACTTGGCGCCGTGGGGGCGGGTGTCGCAGATACTGTGAGGTCGGTGGGCGAGGTCCGCCAAGCAGTGAGCGAAGTCTTTCCCCCATGGATATGGTTCTTGGTGCTTGGCGGCATAGTGGGGTTCCTCACGTGGAGGTTGGTAAAGTATGTTCGCGAGAATTAAAATGTGGAGTGGCTTTATCTTCTTCGGGGCTTTGGTGATTTGCCTCACGATATTACAATCTATGAGGCGAAGAGTCGAAGCCGCCGAGGGGCGAAGTCGCGAAGCTGCTTTGCGGTTGGAGCAGAGTCGGAAACAAATGGAAAAGTATCTCTCCGCCATTCGTCGCAACCAGACTATGAGAGAAGAAGCAGAGAAGGAAATTAAAAATGGCAGCAGGAAACATTTTGAGAAGTAGCTTGGTTGCTTTGCTGCTTGGCGGATGCACTTGTTATACTGCCTCCCATGAGAGACTGCAATGCGCCCCGCAACCCAGTCTTCCGCTCGTAATGGAGACAGAGCTCAGTGGACTTAGTGACAGCGCGTATAGTCGCTTAGTGGAGAGGGAGCTTCGCCTCCGTGAGTACATTGAGCTTCTGAAGGTAGGTTGCGATGAATGACTCGCGAACATTGCTTCCAGACTACGAGGCGCGAATTCGTGTTGTAGAGTTGTTAGTCCAACAGCAAGGGCAAACTATTGAGGCGCTGCGTGACGAGGTTAAGGACTTGGCGCAGACGCAGCGCACAATGATTCGGTATCTTGAGAGGATTTCTTTTACTGTTGTCGGGATTTCACTTTTCTACGTTGCCTCGGAAATTGGGTTGGTTCAGGTTTTGAAGGGAATGCTTCTATGAGCTATATTGAAATAGTGCGGTATCTTCGCCGCCCATTTGATTATATTTGCCACGACGGCAAAGATAAATATAGTGAGGCAGTTGCGAGGTTTTGTGTTTGGTTGCAAAGTGGCACCACTTGTGAGTGCTGTAAAGGGATGCGGATTCTTGTTGCGTTTCTTGGTGGCTTAGCGCTTGGAGCTTGGTTATGAGACGCCCAAAAGCTTTGAAGACTATGACAAGCGACGAGGTGCTAAGCACCTTGGTGACTTGGCTCACTATGGATATTGCCGATATCTATGACGACGAGGGCATGCTCCTCCCCATTAGTGAGTGGTCTCCGGAATGGAGGAAGGCAGTTTCGGGAATTGAAACCGTAGAAATGAAGTCAAGGACCGAAGTCGCTGCGTTTCTTCGCAAGGTGAAGCTGCCCGATAAGCTGGATATTTTGAAGTTGATTGGTAACCACGTTGCTGTGCAAGCTTTCAAGTCTGTGCAACAAAGCGAGGTGCAGCTAAGTGGCATAGACGCCTTGCATGCTAAGAGGGTGGGTAGTGGATAATAAAGCAGTTGAGTTGGCGAGGTATTACTCCCGCCAATTACCGGCATTTGCGCATGATTGCCTGGTTGTTGCCCTGGAGCAGGGTGGCACCGGGTTTTTGTCGTTTAATGACACCCAGTGGAAACTCCACAACATGCTGGAGCAGCAGCTTAGTAACTATGGCAAGGTGCGGGCGATTATTTTGAAACCGCGTCGTGAAGGGATGAGCACATATATTGGCGCCCGGTTTTTCCATAAAACAATATTCGGCGACGGGATTCGAACAACAATCACCACCCACTTGGATAAGTCTACGAAAGCACTCTTCCGCATGGTTAAGATGTTTCACTCCAAGATGCCCGGTGAGCTTCGCCCCAAAGCAGGCGAGGACTCTGCGAATTCACTTACCTTCCCATATTGTCATGGTAGCTACTCATTAACGACGGCGCGAAGCAGCGAGGCAGGTCGTGGAGATTTGTCCCATCTCTTCCATGGTAGTGAAGTCGCGTACTGGCATAATGCAGAGGACGTAGTAGCTGCGGTTGTCGAGACTGTAGGTAACTTCCCCGGCACTGAAGTTATCTTAGAATCCACTGGAGCGCCAGGCACTTACTTCGAGGAGCTATGGCACAAGGCAGTTAAGGATAATGACCTCCTCCCCATATTCTTTCCATGGTATGAGTCTGCAAGAAACCGGGCAGACGCAGAGGGAATTATCTTGAAGCCCGAAGAAAAAGAGCTGCTCCGCATTTATCCGGGAATGGATGAAGAGAATATTGCATTTCGCCGTGAGAAGCTGGTACTTATGAGCGAGACTAAGTTTCGTCGTGAGTATCCTGCTACCCCACTAGACGCGTTTAGCGCGGACGAGAAAGAATCATTTATTTCCCCCGAGATTGTAGAAGTCGCAAGTCGTCGTGACCTGGAACCCTTCGCGGATTTGCCAATTATATTGGGGGTTGACCCCTCACAAACAGCAGAGGGAGATTCTACTGGGCTCGTTATACGACAGGGCAACTGCGTTACTAAGCTGGCGCAGTTTCGACGTGAGACAGTCCAAGAGCGGGCGGACGTAATTCGCAGCTTCTTTGCCAATAATAAATGTGACCACATGTTTATCGACCAGGGTGGCAGCGGTAAAGAGATTTATGACTTGCTGCTCCAGTGGGGTATTGGACGCCACAATATTACTCTCGTTCCGTTCGGTGCTTCCGCCAGTAATAAAAGACTCTACCCCAATAAGCGCGTGGAAATGTATTCCCTTGCCCGCGAGTGGTTACGAGAAGAAGGTAGCATCCCAGACCAGCTTGAGTTTAAGTCGGAGCTTAGCTTAACTCGCCGGGTGATTAACAATAATGGGCAGGAAGTCTTGGAGTCAAAGAAGGATATGCGGCGTTCACCGAACTTGGCGGATGCTTTTGTTTTAACCTTTGCCTACCCGGTAACTGCTAAGCGGCGAGGCGGCATAGTGACGGGGACATATTGACATGTTAGTAGATGAACTAGAATTGAACCTTGATACTCCGCAGCAAGATAGCTTTGCTGATTTCATTATGCAGCGGTACTTTAGGGCAGCAGCGGAGCGGAGGTCACATTGCCCATACAATAATACCAGTGTTGACAGTTGGCTTCATACTTGCCTCGCCCAGTATTGTAAGACAGAGTCTAACCGTAATATGAACCTCACCCGTATAAAGGTGGGTGCTTTACATGCCAAAGTAAAGGACATGGTAATAAATGCAGCGGACGCGCCTTTTACTATTGAGCCTACCCCTGTTCCTGTTTTGAGTAAAGAACAAAACGAGCAGGTCACGAAGTCTGTAGAAGAGATACTGGGGCAAAAGCTTATTGAGGGCGGCATCGTTGTTATGGGCGACGATGGTAAAATTTGGCCAGATTATTCCCGCATTGTAAACCCCACAACCTATGAGGTTGAGGGCTCGGTTGCTAAGTGGCTTGATGGCGTTGTTGCCGAGCAGAAACAGACAATGCAGATTGAGGCGACAAAGATTGCCAGCAAAGCTGCCAAGCATGTTACCCGCCTAATGCAGGACCAAATGCTTGAGGGCGGTTGGCGAGATTCATATTTGAATTGCTTATTTGATATATTCCTCTATGGCACCGGTGTTTTGCGAATGGAGCAGCGACGCGTGCAAAGCCTTAAGTGGTCGGGTGACAATATGGCTCCCTCTACTGATGATATAATTACTTGGAGGCATGTGCCTATTCGTAATTGCTATCCCTCCCCAGACAGCGAGGATGCCCAGGTGGGTAGCTACTTCATTGAGAGAGGTGCTATGCGGAAGCAGGACTTGCTTGCCGCCACCCAGGTATCTTGGATTGATGAGGTTAAGCTTCATGAGGCAATGGAGAAAGCAGAGGATAATTGTTTTTGGATAGATAGCTATAATGACCCCCTTGGACCTATTAGTCCTTGGAACCAAGATAGCTTGGTAGATGTGCTAATACACGAGGGCACGGTACAGGGCGCCAAGCTGCTTGACTGGTTTGAAGGTACAACGATTAAAATTAAAGAGGAAGAGTTTTACGATATTGAGGCTTGGGTACTTGCTGGCATTGTAATTGGGTGTCGTGTCTTAAAGCACCCCCACATGACTAAGACGTATTTCTCCGCTAACTTCCAGAAGGTTGACCGCAATTTCTGGGGTATAGGAGCGGGTATGACGCTTAACAGCTTGGAGGGTTGGCTGAATAAATATCTGGATGACCTCCATGAGAATATGGAGTTGACAGTAGCTCCTCCCATATTCTACGATGCAGATATGTTTATCAGTCCGGAGAATATCACGCTTACTAAGCGGGCAAAGATACCATTTAACCCAGACGCTATGGGTGGCAGTCCCCGGTCGCCGTTCTACCAGGTTCACTTTGAATCTAAGTCTGCTGAGCTGATTAACTTAATTAATTGGCTTTACCGCATGGCGGATGATGAGAGCGGTATTCCAGGGTTGCTGTCGGGCAATGACCAGCTTAGTGGCGGAGAGGCGACGTTTCGAGGTATGAAGATGCTTGCTGCCTCCGCCAATACGCTCATTAAAGATGCCTTCCTCAATATAGACCAGACAATGATTCAACCTGCCATGGAAGCATTGTGGCGATGGAATATGTTGAACAGCAAAGACAAAACAATTAAAGCAGACACTGTAGTTGTTGCCCGTGGCGCTGCTGGGTTAATGCAGCGAGAAATCGCGGATGCCGAGCGGGCGGATGTTCTGCCAGTTTTGTTACAGCTTGTCCAAGCGGCGCAGCTGCCACCCGACCAAGCGCAGCGTATTATGAATTATTTATTGCAACAAACTATGCTGCAAGGTGGCATCCCCGTTGATGAGTTAATTCCAAACTTTGAAGCGGCGACAGAGCAAAGTAGTGTAGTGCAAAGTCTTGAGCCTGCGACGCCGGAGCCTACTATAGGCGCGGACCAGAATACGGGCGGGCTCTCCCCACAAGGTTTAATGTAATAGGAGGCGGATATGTTTATTGACGGCGACCCAGTGCTTATTGGGGATAGGGTGTACCATGTTACTATGGGTTATGGAAAAGTGGTGACACTTGAAAAGAATAATGCCCGTATCATGATGGATATTGGTGGCATTATGAATATGCGGGATGGTGGTTATGTAGGACTGCGCCGCCAGTTTTATTGGTATGAGCCGGTTTCTTTTCGCCCACGTAAGGGCAAAGAAGAAAACCAGAAGCGGGCAATGGCATTTGCCGAAGCAGCTCTTGAGTTATGGGAGAAGTCATAATGGCAGGTAAAGTTTTAGTCGGGGATAGTCCTCGCCCATCAAGCGCCGGGATTTTGTTGTACCCTAATGAGGCGCAGACTGTTTCAACTGTGTTTCGTCTTACGACTACACCACTTCGCTTAGTAGCTTTTGGCTTAATGGGTGATGACTATGTACGGATTAACCGTGTATGGTTGCCGCCCAGCGACATGGGGCGGAGCGACTGCGGGGATTTGTTGCCAAGCGGCGCAGTATTGGAGCAACCCCATTATGTAGGCAGTCATGTAATAATGCTCAAAGCTACTAAGCCCGAGGCGGTGATAGACGCAGCTGGAGAGTACCGGGTTGAGTTTGTCGGTGAGAACAGAACTAATGTGCAGGTGGTTTCTATACAGGACTCACTTGTACTGGCTAATGATACAGTGAGAAATATCTCATGAGCTGCGATCGCCCAAAGGATTGTCAGTGCGAACAATCTGAAAAAGATTGCTGCTCCCCATTAGACTTAAAGAATATTCGTGAGCGGGTTGATTACCTCTACACGTTGATTGAGTCTATTGACAGTAAAATTATTTCTGTCACCAATGATATAAACTCACTGTCTGGTCGTATTGTTACTTTACAGAATTGTGAAGGTGCGACGCTTAGGACGGGCGACACAGTGGCAACATGCAATGAGCTAACCACTAAGATTACAGATATTCGTACTGAATTGCGTAACTTAGTGGATAGTATCACAGTCAAAGATTGTGATGGTAATCTGAATGTTTCTGCCCCCAGTTGTGTTGCGTTTAATAGCTTGGTTCAACGGGTTGACGATGCCGCCAATAGTATCACCACAATTCTTGACCAAATAAATGGGCTTAGAGGGCAGAGCGGCGGAGTTAGCCAAGATTCAATTAACGCGATACAGCGTGCTATTGACGATATTCGCACCCAGATTGCGCAGATTGATACACGGCTTAAAGCCCTTGAGGGTAGAAGCTCGGATGACGATGACGACAGTGGAGGTAGCCCAGGTGTAGGATTTGGTTGGGCGGGCACTGGATATAACTTCAAGGGTTGGAGTGTACAGGTACAGTTTACGGGTAATAGTGGTACTGATGCCCCATTGACTGCAGATATTGAGGTTGCTGGTCCACCCAATTCTGTATTTGCTTTGGAAGGTATAGACGGTTCTATGCACGTGACGCCCAGAGCGCCTGGGGTTCCGCTGCATATTCAGAAGTTATTTTATTGGAAGAATATCAAAAACCAGAATGGCGGTATTCTTTATGTAGTCCACGGTGGTAAGCGGGTAGCAGGCGCGAGGATAGATGCTAAAGACCTAAGCCGTGATGGTATAATTCAACTGGACCCTTAATATGAAACATACATATTTATTAACACCAGACAGTCACGATACAACGTCGCCCGGTTTCGTGGTACGTAAAGGCGAGAGTATCTTTGTTGCTGCTTTTAATTTGAAGCCGCTTATGTATGAGAAGAATCCGGATGGCTCTTTGAAGAAAGATACTGTGGACATGTGCGACTATATTATGTTCGAAAGGATTCTTTATGACTTCGAGTATGAGCTTACTGCGTGCAAGGGCACGGTGACAGTTCATGAGAAAGGTATTATTGCATCCGCCCCGCTTAGAGATGACTGTGGCAATATTGTTGCAATAACAAGTTGCAAAGATACTTTGTGGATAACCGACCCAGGCTTGTATCGCGCAGTATTTGTGGGTAACAACCGCAGCAATGTTTCCCTCGTAACTTATTACAATGGAGCCTAAGATGAAATGTTGTCGTAAGCTATCGTGGTATAAAAAGAAGAAGCTGGCGAAGATGATAAAGCAGCTTGGCATCAAGTCGCAACCTGGGCAAGAGCTAGAGTTGTATGATGCTTTTGGGAGGCGGATTAAATGACTAAGCTAGTCACAGTTGATAACCTCAATTCTCAGTTTGCCCTTGACCAGACTGCCCGGAAAATTGGGTTGCAGTTTATGCCGACAACCTCCCCCACTCGGGTGAAGAGTGCGCCGCAGTCCAATAGCTTTATTGGCACCATGGGAGGAGTCCTTGCCTTCCCGGCTTTATGGATGGAGGTAGAGATAAACGGTACCAAGTATAGGGTGCCCTGCTACAAAGCTGAATCAGAAACTCTCCCCATACCGTTTCAGTTTACATTAGTAGAAACAGATTGGCTCAGTGGCAGAGCGCTTCAGAATATTGGGCTTCGCTTTACTTTACCAAGTTCTTTGTCTGTCAGCGATATAGAGATTGTGTCTGCTGAAGGTTTACCGGAGGGTGTCACTTTGAATCCGCGGACTAAAGAATTTGAGGGTACACCCACGGGCTCCGGGCGGTATAATATAAATATTGAAGCTGCTGAGCCGTATGGCTTCCACCAATATTTGTCTATTATTGTCTACGTTTCTGGGGACTTCATTGTTAAGTCTAAGAGTAATGTAGTGAACTCCAGCGACGTTGACTATGACCCAAGGGCAACGTATACTGGTTGGCAGTGGCAGCCCCATATTACGGAGGTAGCTAGCTACACCCTTAGCAACCGTGAAATTCTTAAGCAGCAAAATGTTGTACTACCTAATCAGCTGGTAAAATGTGGAGATGAGTCCTTCGCCTATTGGGAGACAGCTATCGGGCTTGATATTGGTGACGGCGTTAAGGAGCTGGGTGAGCAGGCTTTCTTTAGCTGGAGCAAAGCTACTAAGCTGCGGCTTGGACCAGCAATTAAGAGTATTGGCGATTCATGTTTTGGGCGCTGGTATATATTGGAAGAAGTTATTTGTGAGGCAGTGTCGCCCCCCACAATGGGGTATGACCCTTTCATGCAGGGCAATAACAGCTTTGCAATTAAGGTGCCTAGTGGCTCGGTGGCTGCGTACAAAGCGGCCCCGGGGTGGCGCGACTATGCGGCGCGTATAGTTGCAATTTAATGGAGCAGGTATGAAGAAAGTAGTTACACCGGGTAATCTAAGTCCGGAGCATTTTAGGCTAAACCAAACTTCGAAGAAAATCGAAGTAATATTTCCCACTGGTGCAGGTGGTATTAGTGACCTGGCACTTGATGGGCAGAAGCTTACTTATACGGAGGGCGGAGTTGCCAAAGAGCTCAATCTTAGAGACATAATAAAGATAGACGGCAAAATTGAAGGCACTAAGCTGAAGTTGTCCCACCCCGATGAGGGCGGCACTATACTTGAGGTTGATATGAAGTCACTTAAGGGTTTAGGTATCGAATTGCAAGATGCCTTTGGGCAGAGTATCGTGGAGGAAAATGACTAATGAATATTGTAACTTGTGGCGTAGATAATAATTTCATGGACTCATTGGTTCGCGGAATTATTTTAGAAATGGTAAACGAGGGTACGCTCCAAGCCCAGCTATTGGACTGCGAGGGTACGCCGCTCGGTAAGAATGCTAAAGTCTTGCTTTGTTGTGAAGGCGACTGCGGGGATAACAAGCCTGAAGACAAAGATACTTTTGTTGACAAGGTCACTAATGAAGTTGTAGGTGGCAATCATAAAATTACACTTACCCGCAATGACGGACAGAGCTTTGTAATTGAAATCCCGGTTGCACCCGCACCTGCACCCGCACCTGCTGAAGACAAGTATGTAACGGATTTTAGTCTTGCCAACCGTGGTGGCAAGCCGGTGTTGGAATTGCGTCGTAGTGATAACGTTGTCCTTACTGCCCAGTTGCCGGACAATCCCGGTGGCGGCGGCGGTGGCACTGTTAAGTCTGTAGAAATGGAAGACGCTCCGGAGGCGCATGGTGAGGGCGGCGGTAGCGATGGCTATTACTACAGTCGTAGACAGAGCCTCATAGTTACCAATAGTGACGACAGTATTGTTAGTGATGAGCTACCGCTTAACCGTGTTTATTGGCATGGCAGTAAAGAGCTTGACCGCAGTAACTACCAGGAGGGTACGGAGCGCCGCCCATTGGTAGACGTTATTGTCGACAAAGCCATGAAGGATGCTGATGCCAGGGTGGTCCGCATTCCCTTTGGTTTAGTGGGCGACGATGCTAAACAGAATATTAAGCTGTTAGAAATTCCTTTTGATACTTTCCCCAGCCC
>RBWB01581948.1_pt1 | contig 17860 bp, 15 predicted proteins | sample 2014201 | NCBI WGS metagenome assembly RBWB01 (sample SAMN10133834, study PRJNA383868) | Human oral metagenome, whole genome shotgun sequencing project. | isolation source: supragingival plaque isolated from 88 juvenile twins | host: Homo sapiens | place: Australia
GCTGCCGAAGCTCCCGCAGAAGCATAAGTTTCCTGCTCTTCCGGAGAAGCAACGTGTCGGGTTCAACCGCGATTGTCCTTCTCCACTTTGGTCTAAATCAAATAGAAGCGTGTCACTGCTCAAAGCAATGACACGCTTTTTTCTTGGGACGATAACCTTGTTTTGCGAGTGAACTTCTCCATCAGGGTAGCAGATGGAGCAAATCAGGCAGGTGGGTGATGATGCGGGTGGGCAGACTTTCGTCGTAGTGTTTTTCCTCCCACTCTTCGCCTTTGAACCAGATGGTGGAGCAGCCGACTTCTCGAGCGGGGAGGATGTCTTTGCCAAAAGAGTCGCCAATGGCAATGCACCGATCGGCAGAGGTGCCGGAGGCTTCTACGCCCTTTTGCCAGATGGCAGGGTCGGGCTTACGCACACCGACTACGGCACTCTCGATGATAGTGGGGAAGAAGTGGGAAAGCCCGTAGCCGCGGAGCACTGCCGAGATGTTGCCGTAGAAATTGGTGACCAGTACGAAGCGATAGCCGCGCTGTTGGAGCGTCTCCAGCACCGTGCGGCTCTCGTGGATATGGCGCCGGGCGGTGGCATTGCCATGGTCGGCGATGGCAGCGGTGAGGAGGGTGGTGCGCTCATCGGAGAGGTCGAGGATGTGGTTGTGTCGGAGATAGTCTAACTCGATGCGCACCTTTTTCTGCAAGAGCGCGTGAAAGTCGTCGGTGGGTAGGATGATGACTTCGCGTGCCAAGGTGCGCTCACCGTGGACATAGGCTTCACGCCACACGCTGCCTTCGACCTTGGCGAGTTGAGGTTCAAGCCGGACGGCCTGTCGGTAGGCATCGAGGAGGACGTAGCTCCAATGACGCGCTGCGGTGTCGAGTGTTCCGCCATAGTCAAAAAGGAGGGTGGGCTTCATGGGAAGAGAATCAGCAGGATAGAGGTGAGGGAGATGAGCAGGCCGACAACAGCGGTGATGATGGCGGCACGCTCCTTGAGGTTGCCCCAAAGGAAGAGGCTCCCAAAGAAACTGCCGATGGGAAGCAGCCAAAAGAGCTGCATGAGGAGGTAGAGCAGGAAACTGAAAGCGGGACTTTCAACACGGCCGAAAGGGTGAAGGTTGCCGAAGAGGTAGAACACGACAGTGGCAACGGGGATGAGCACGTTGGGAAAGATGAGGGCAAGAAACCATTTGGGGTATTGATCCATGGAGCAAAGGGCGTGAAGAAAGGGAAAGAGAGTTTCGTCAGTCGAGCGGGGCATCGTAATTGAGTACGGACGAGTCGCCATAGCTGAGGAAGCGGAAGTCGTGGGAGAGGGCGTAGTCGTAGATGGGACGCCATTGCCCATCGACAAAGGCACTGACGAGGAGCAAGAGGGTTGACTGCGGCTGGTGGAAATTGGTGATGATGGTCCTGACGATATGGAAAGAGTAGCCCGGTGCGATGATAATCTGTGTGGAGGTGTGGAGGGTGGAGAGACCTTGCTGCGTGAGGTGGTCGAGCACTGCTCGCAGGGCTTCGAGTGTGGTGAGTTGCCGGGAGGATTGGGCATATTCGTAGGGCATCCATTGAGGCACATGAAGTTCTTCGGAGCTCAGTTCGCGCCCTTCGGCCTTGGCGCGGTGCAGCAACACCCCGATATAGTAAAGGCTCTCAAGCGTCCGGACACTGGTGGTGCCCACAGCGATGCAATGCCCCCCATGAGCCACCAGTCGCTCAATGATGGTGCGCGGCACGGCAATCCACTCAGCGTGCATCGTGTGGCCGGCGATGTGTTTGCTTTTCACCGGCTTGAACGTTCCGGCTCCGACGTGGAGGGTCAATTCGCCCAATTCGATGCCTTTGTCTTGCAGGGCTTGGAGGACAGGCGCTGTGAAGTGCAGTCCGGCAGTGGGAGCAGCCACAGAACCTTTGATTTTGGAGTAGACCGTCTGATAACTTTTAAGGTCTCCGGCCTCGGTGCTGCGATTGAGGTAGGGTGGGATGGGAAGTTCACCGATGCTTTCGAGGATTTCGCTCCAGCTGATGCCGGCATCTTCCCAAGAGAAGCGAACTTCAAAGCCGGTGCCGCTCTCGCCAATGCGTTCCGCGGTGAGGCGGAGTGTACGGCCGCTCACTTGGATTTCGCGGATCAGTCGTCCTTCTTTCCATTTCTTGAGATTGCCGATGAGGCAGGTCCAAGTGACACTGCTTGTTGTGGCAAACGATTGTTGATAATCGTGGGGCGTGTGCGGTTCGAGGCAGAAGATTTCGATGAGTGCACCAGTCGATTTGTGGAAGTGTAGGCGAGCTTGGATGACTTTGGTGTTGTTGAACACCATGAGTGCTCCTTCTTGAAGATAGCGAGGGAGATGATAGAAATGGTCCTCGCTGATTTCTCCCGATGTACTACGCAACAGAAGTTTGGACTGTGAACGCTCGCTGAGTGGATATTTGGCGATGCGCTCGTCCGGGAGTGGATAGTTGTAGTCCTTAATTTGAATGTCTTGCGTGGAGGTCATGAGGATTTGAGGTTTATCGAGCGGTTCTCTTTAAGGAGAATCCCTTCTCTCATCGTTTGAGCCTGAGAGAGTACTGTTTCTATAAGATGAGAGCTTGTGCAAAGAGGGAGTGAGTTGCAACTTTCCCTCCGGCAGGAGGTGGGCTTCACCACGATGCCAGAGGGTGAAGGCTGTCTCGTGGGTCAAGGCTTCTATACCGACAACGTTGTCTTGTGAGTCGAGACGAATCAGACGCTGCTTCTCGCAATGTCCATCGGGGAAGTAGAGGCGTGCTACAGCAATGGAACGTGTCATGGCTGAGTAGAAGTGGACGTTTGCCGAGGAATGCCTTGGAGGCGCAGATGGTGCAGACTGACCATTTGGGGCGCCGCATCCCAACCGGCCATTTGATAGAGGGAGAGGCGGAAACTGCGTGGCTTTCTAGTGGTGGAAAGTGGATGGAGGAGCACTTGCTGCGATTGATAGAGCGGCAGGGTGACGGCTGTCGTCCCAACAGAATCATTGTCGTAGATGACGCTGAGCGCCGCTGCCAGTTGCGGTGTGCCCTGATGGTAGAAACTACTACTCAAGAAGCTCAAACGGAGGCTTTCGAGTGGCTTCTTGGTGCGTGGAAAAGGTTGCTCAAGCGTAAAACGATTTTGAAGATTACCGCTCAGCGTGTATTGCTTCTGCCCCCAGACGAGAATTGTGTCGGTGGATGTGCTCCCACCACTGGCAAGAGAGGTGGTGTTCGCTTGCACATTGTAGTGGTGTGCTAATCCTTCATAGACGGCTTTCATCTGCTGAGGATGTCGAGAGTAGTGGGCCAGCGAGTGGTTGAATTCTTCTTCTGAAATGTGGTGCTTGTAGAAAACGGCTTGTCGATAGTTGAGCAGTTGGCGCGGGTCTTCGGGGTGAGATTGTTGCGCCAAAACATCTGCCATTTGGTAGTCGTAGAGTACATCGACCATCTGACTTTCCGTAAGGACATGCTCGCCCCTATTGTCGGAACAGGACAATAGGGCGAAGGCAAGGAGAGATAGAAGAGGAGAGAAGAACTTCACGACCGAGATGAGTTATTTTGACAAGGTCTTGTCTGTGGCGTCTTGCGCACGCTTGGAGGAAGAGAGCACAAAAGAAAGGTATTTGTGATAGAAGAGAAGCATCGCAGCCGCACCACAGGAGATGGCGGCATCGGCAAAATTGAAAACGGCTCCAAAGAACGTTTGTCCGGCTACCAGCGGCATCCAATCGGGCCAACGGAAGAGGGGAAAATAGAACATGTCGACAACGTGTCCCCTCAAGAAACTGCCATAGCCTTGTCCGAACTCAACGAAGTGTGCCGGTTGGGCAAAAGGGGGAGGTAGAGGCGCACTTTCTGTAAAGATGAGTCCATAGAGACTATTGTCGATGATGTTGCCAAAGGCACCTGCAATAATCATTGACAAGCACACCAGAAAACCTATCGGGGCTTGTCGGCGAATTTGTTTCACCAAGACGTAAACGAAGAAAGCGATGGCACCCAAGCGGAAGAGCGTGAGCCACAGCGTGGAAATGAACGACATGCCGAAAGCCATTCCCTTGTTTTCTGTAAAGAAAATGTAGAACCAGTCTGTGACGTGGATTTTGTCATAGAGACACATACTGATCTTCACACTGATTTTGATGATTTGGTCGGCCAATATAATCAGTAGGATGATGAGCGTGGCAATCGTGGAGCGAAGTTTCATGCGAGGTAGGAGAGAGATTATTTGCCTTGTGCCATTTTGGCCTCGATGCTGAGAGTGGCATGTGGGACGGCGCGAAGGCGTTCTTTGGGAATGAGCTTTTTGGTGACGCGGCAGATGCCGTAAGTTTTGTTTTCAATGCGTACGAGAGCGGCTTGTAATCCGGTGATGAATTTCTGCAAGCGCTGCGCACTTTGCATTTGCTCTTCCAGCGATTGCACACTGGAACCTTCTTCGAGTGCATGATAGGTGGGCAACGTGTCGTCGATGTCGTTGCTGTTGCGCTTATTCATGGTCGAAATGACATCTTCATATTGCTGACGAGCCACTTCAAGTTTTTCTTCGATGATGGTTTTGAACTCTTGTAACTCTTCATCGGTGTAACGTGTTTTTTCAGACATAGTGGTGGGGAATAAGGGTTAATAAAGATGATACAAAAACGAATGCAGCCGCAGAACGGAAGCCGCTCTGCGGCTGCAAATAGGGGAATTAAAGGATGTCCAGGGTGATGGAAACCTTCACTTGCTCTCCGTCAAAATCGAAAGTGGTGGTGCTTTCTACTTTATCCACGAATTGGAAACTTTCGGCCAAGACTTGTGAACAGATGAAGTCCTTGTAGTCATTGACGGCTTTTTCAACGATGGGATTGTGTTCCATGACCACGTGGATGCGGTTGGTGATGTCGAAACCACTCTCTTTGCGATGGGCCTGAATGCGTTTCACCACTTCTCGGGCAACGCCTTCATTGCGCAATTCATCGGTGATGTTGATGTCAAGCGCCACGGTAAGTGCACCTTCGTTGGCAACACTCCAGCCCGGCATGTCTTCACTGATGATTTCCACATCGGCACGCTCTATGGTGCATGTCTGTCCATCAACAGTGAGTGAAAGGCTGCCTTGCTCCAAGGTGGCAATCTGCTCCTGGTTCAGTGTTTCGACAGCGGCTGCCACCGCCTTCATCATTTTGCCAAACCTTTTGCCCATAATCCGGAAGTTGCACTTCACTTTCTTTTCGAGCATTTGGCCTTCGACAAATTCTATCTCTTTGACATTCACCTCGTCAAGGATAATTTGTTTGACCGATTCGAGACGTTCCTTTAGAAGGGTATCCGTGATGGGAATGGCAATCTTCTGCAAGGGCTGGCGAACGATAATACGCTCTTTTTTGCGGATGGAGAGCACCAGTGAGGTCGTTTGCTGAGCAAGTTCCATACGGGCTTCCAACTCTGTGTCGATGAGCGATTCGTCAGCAATGGGGAAGTGCTCTAAATGCACACTTTCCGCTTTGGCACAAGAAGTGCCCTCTGCGAGGTCTTTGTATAAGCGGTCGGCATAGAAAGGAGCAATCGGTGCCATCAGTTGGCTTAGCGTCAACAAACAAGTATAAAGAGTCTGATAGGCAGAGAGCTTGTCGCTGGTCATTTCACCTGCCCAATAGCGTTTACGATTCAGACGCACATACCAATTGGAAAGGTTGTCGATGGTGAAATTCTGGATGAGACGTCCGGCCTTTGTCGGTTCGTAATCTTCGTAGCAAGCGGTCACTTCACGGATGAGCGTGTTGAGTTCGCTCAAAATCCATCGGTCGATTTCGGGACGCTCGTGAGTGGGTACAGCCTCTGTTTCGGGATCAAAACCATCAACATTGGCATACATCGAGAAGAACGAATAGGTCTGGAAGAGTTTACCAAAGAAAGTACGGCTGGTTTCTACCACTCCCTCCGGATCAAACTTCAGATTGTCCCAAGGAGAGGAGTTGGTCATCATGTACCAACGGACCGGGTCTGAACCATAAGTCTTAATGGCTCCAAAGGGGTCTACGGCATTCCCTAATCGCTTTGACATCTTTTGCCCATTCTTGTCGAGAACAAGACCGTTGGAAATGACGGCCTTGAAAGCAACGCTGTCAAAAACCATAGTGGCAATAGCATGGAGCGTGAAGAACCAACCACGAGTTTGATCTACACCCTCGGCAATAAAGTCGGCCGGATAAACCGTACGATTGTCTAACGCTTCTTTATGCTCAAAAGGATAGTGGATTTGCGCATAAGGCATAGCACCGGAGTCGAACCACACATCAATGAGATCGGTTTCGCGAGTGAGCGGCTGTCCACTCTCAGACACAAGGATAATCTGATCCACGTAGGGGCGATGCAGGTCTATCCGATGATAGTTCTCTTTGCTATAATCACCCGGAACAAAGCCATTCTCTTTGAGAGGATTGCCGGGCATAAGTCCTGCTGCAACCGATTTCTCAATTTCATTATAGAGTTGTTCGACAGAACCGATGCAAATCTCTTCGCGGGTTTCGGCATTGCGCCAAATGGGTAGGGGTGTGCCCCAATAGCGTGAACGGCTCAGGTTCCAATCGTTGAGATTTTCAAGCCATTTGCCAAAACGCCCTGTTCCCGTAGACTCGGGTTTCCAAAGGATGGTTTTGTTCAGTTCCATCATGCGCTCCTTGGCAGCGGTTGAGCGAATGAACCAACTGTCGAGAGGGTAGTAGAGCACTGGTTTGTCGGTGCGCCAGCAATGGGGATAGTTGTGCACGTGCTTTTCAATCTTGAAAGCAGTGCCTTCTTGCTTCATCTCCATGCAGAGGACGATGTTGAGATCTTCGGCTTTTGCAGCGGCTTCTTCATCATATTTGCCATTGGTGTTGAAGCGAGGGTCGTAAGCATTCTTGACAAAATCGCCGGCGTGGCGTGCGTACTGCTCTTCGTTGACACACTTTTCCATAAATGCGGGAGCGCATTCATCAGTGAGGTAGTACTTACCCGCGAGGTCTACCATCGGGCGTGTCTCGCCACTATGGTTGAGGATGAAAAGCGAGGGGATGCCGGCTGCTTTGGCCACTTTGGCATCGTCTGCACCGAAAGTGGGGGCGATGTGTACAATGCCCGTACCGTCTTCGGTGGTGACATAATCTCCCGGAATGACGCGGAAGGCTTCTTCGGCCATTTCGACAAATGTATCGTTGCCAATGGTGAAAGTCTTCTCCGGATGTACAGCTGCATAGCGAGCCACAAACTCGGCCGCGACATCGTCCACCTTTTCTGTCGGCTTCACCCAGGGCATCAATTGTGCATAGTGCAGTCCCACCAAATCTTCTCCCTTATAGCGTCCGACGATGCGATAGGGGACAACTTTGTCGCCAGAGGTGAAAGCCATCTCTAACTCCGAACCTTCGGGCTTAAGATAAGCATTCAGACGGCTTTCGGCCAACACGGCTGTGATGGGCTCTGCCGTGTAGGGGTTGAAAGTCTGAACAGCAACGTAGTCTATGTGAGGTCCTACGCACAATGCAGTGTTCGAAGGGAGCGTCCAAGGCGTTGTCGTCCATGCCAAGAATACAGGTCGTCCATGTCCTTTCATTTCTTCGCGAGGATCGAGTATCTCAAACTGCGCAGTCACGGTGGTGTCTTTGACGTCACGATAGCAGCCCGGCTGATTCAGTTCATGGCTGGAAAGCCCGGTGCCTGCAGCAGGACTATAAGGCTGGATGGTATATCCCTTATAAAGCAGACCCTTGGCATAAAGTCGGCTCAGCAGCCACCACAGTGTTTCAATATATGAGTTTTCGTAGGTGACATAAGGATGTTCCATATCCACCCAGTAGCCCATCAGGTGCGAGAGGTCGGTCCATTCTTGTGTGAACATCATCACATTGCGCCGGCAATGTGCATTATAATCTTCGATGGAAATCTTATGGCCGATGTCCTCTTTCGTAATCCCTAAATCCTTTTCCACACCCAGTTCTACGGGCAAACCATGAGTGTCCCAGCCGGCTTTTCGCTTCACTTGAAATCCTTGCATCGTCTTGTAGCGGCAGAACACGTCCTTGATGGTACGTGCCATCACGTGGTGAATGCCGGGATGCCCATTGGCCGAGGGAGGTCCTTCAAAGAAGACATAGGAGGGGCAACCTTCCCGTTCCGACATACTTTTGTGAAAAAGGTCGGTCTCGTCCCATTCTTTCAGGACTTCTTCATTGACAGCGTAGAGGTTCATACCACTGCGTTCGGTAAATTTCTTGCTCATATAATCGTGTAGAGTGTGGAGACTTATAAATTATTTTCGCGCAAAGTTACTATTTTTTTTTGAACAATGAGATATTAACTTTGAAAATGTGTGGGTAGACGGCTGGAGCGAACATTTTGTAGACTCATCCATCAAGTGCAACACTCTGCTCCTCAAAAGAAAAGTATCAATTGATTCTGAACACCTACTTAGTTGCTGAAAAGTTAAGTATAGGGGAGCAAAAGTTATCTCCGAAGCTTGCAAACTTCGTCAGGTCACGCGTAATCTATAAACCAAGGTTTGGTTTATGTAATTCAAGGTTTGGTTTATGTAATTCAAACCTTGGTTTATATAAACCAAACCTTGAATTATAGAATTTCCTTGTCATAGATGACTTTCCGAAGTTCGTAGAGCACTTTTTGCCTCGAGAAAAAAGAAACCGTGCCAAAACGTGAGTCTTGACACGGTTTCTTTTGATTTGAAAAACGACCTTGAAAAACTCCTCTCGAAAGGTTGGCACTCAGCAGTCGGGAAAGAGTTTGCGCGAAGGACACACGTCAGACAGGCCGCAGGAACTGCATTTGGGCTTGCGTGCCAAGCAGGTGTAGCGGCCATGAAGGAGTATCCAATAGTGTCCGGCAGCTACCTTTTCGGTGGGGATGTGCTTCATCAAGGCCATTTCGACGGCGTAGGGAGTAGTCGCACTTTTGGGCACGAGGCCTAAGCGATGCGACACGCGGAAGACATGGGTGTCGACGGCCAATGCGGCTTTGTGGAAAGCGACGGCTTGGACCACGTTGGCCGTCTTGCGTCCCACTCCGGGAAGACTGGTCAACTCTTCGAGCGTAGACGGCACTTCGCCATGAAAGTCCTTGACGAGCTTTTGGGCGAGCCCCACGAGGTGCTTGGCCTTGTTGTTGGGATAGCTGACGGAGCGAATGTAGTCGTAGATGACCTCGGGTGTGGCTTCGGCCATGGCTTCGGGAGTAGGGTAGTCGGCAAAGAGGCGTGGGGTGACTTGGTTGATGCGCTTGTCGGTGCACTGGGCCGAGAGCACCACGGCCACGATGAGCTGGAAGTTGTCCTGAAAGTCAAGCTCGGTCTCGGTGGCATCCATCGTGCGCTCAAAAAAGTCGAGGACGTGGGCATAGAGTTCTTTCTTTCTCATGCTGGTCGGGCTTGGAGTCAGGCAAAGTGCTGGAGGCGCGCAATGTATTTGCCGATGATGTCGAACTCAAGGTTGACCTGCGTGCCGATTTCGATGTCGTGGAAATTGGTGTTGTCGTAGGTGTAGGGGATGATGCACACTTGGAAGGTGTCGTCGGTAGGGTTGCAGACGGTGAGACTGACTCCATTGACGGTGACGCTGCCTTTGTCTACACAGAAGTATCCGCGTTGGGCCATCGCTTTGTCGGCGGCATAGCGGAACGTGAAGCGATAGCTGCCTTCTTCGCTCTCTTTGGCGATGCAGGTGGCGGTTTGGTCGACGTGCCCTTGGACGATGTGCCCATCAAGACGTCCGTTCATCATCATCGAGCGCTCCACATTGACTGTGCTGCCTACGATGAGCCTGCCGAGGTTGGAACGTTGAAGAGTTTCGTTCATCGCTGTCACAACATATTGTTTGCCTTCGTGGCGCACAACGGTGAGGCAGACGCCATTGTGAGCGATGCTTTGGTCGATCTTGAGTTCGTCGCCAAAGGGGCATTCGAGAGTGAAGTGCACGTTATCTTGTTCTTTTTCGATGGCCACAACGGTTGCGGTGGCTTCTACAATTCCTGAAAACATAAGTGTTATGATTGAAAGGGTTGATAATAAGTAGGTCTTCAAAATTAAACGTAGCAATGGTAGCTGTAGGCGGTTCCTCGACTTTGACTCTCTCTATATATGTCTCCCTTTTCCGCCATCTCGCCTTTGTTCATCAGTCGTGTAGCCCGCGCTACACTCCTTCTTCTCAAAGACGACTTGACGAAAAAATGGAACCAATATAGTATCAATTCATTCTGAGCACCTGCTTATCGTGAGCAAAAGTAGTGATTTCCGTACGCTTGGCGAAGTTTTTCTATATGATTTCTGCTCCTCTGGCGGTAAAATGGTGGGCTTTGCCGAGTTTTTACGCCCAAAATCTGTTAATCTGTTTCGCAACTGTTGAGAAGTAATTATCTTTGTCCTGTCAAATGGACACCTCTATGGCGCACTATGCCTATGGGGCGTATTCCCTCCTTAATTCCATAGCACCCTTGCAATGAGCAAACGTTTCAGTAGTCGTCAGTTGATAGAAATCGTACTCCACGTTGTGGTGTGGGGCTACATTTTCACGGCCCCCCTCTTCACACAACCACAAGACAACATCAATGTGGAGCGATTGGCTATGCGTACTCTCTTTTCGCTGGCTTTGTTCTTGACGTTCTATCTCAACTACTTTTGGTTCATCCCCGCCTACTTCTGGCGACGCCGTTTTCGCCTTTTTGTGCTGAGCAACCTGGTGGCGCTTGTGATGCTTTCGAGCGGAATCGAAACGGTGCTGCACTTTCACCTGCTGGACTATATAGGCCTGCATTCTCCCTTGGCCCACCCTCATCCGCGAGGGGAAGAAGGAGGCTTTCTGACGGGTATCACTGTCGTTCTGTTCATTCGCAACGTGCTCACCTTTGCTTTCGCTTGGGGTGCTGCAATGGCCGTGCGCCTTTCTGTGCGCTGGCATGACAACGAGCGCGCCCGCAATGAGGCGGAACTGGGCAGAACCGAAGCGGAACTGCTCAACCTGAAAAGCCAAATCAGCCCCCACTTTCTGCTCAACACACTCAACAATATTTATGCCTTGACGGCTTTCGACACGACCAGTGCTCAAAAAGCCATCCTCGAACTCTCAAAGATGCTTCGCTATCAGTTGTATGAAGAGTTAGGATCGCGGGTGAGTCTGCAGAAAGAGGCTGAGTTTCTCCACAACTACATTGCCCTGATGCAATTGCGGATCAGCGGGCAGGTGGAAGTGGTGGCAGATTTCAACCCCGACGACTTTCAGGGGCTGAGCATCGCACCACACATCTTTATTTCCTTGGTGGAAAACGCCTTCAAACACGGCATCAGCCCTACAAAAGAAAGCTACATACACATCTCACTGAACAACGACAACGGCCTCATCACCTTCCTTTGCCGCAACAGCAACTTCCCCCAAAAACGCGATGATAAAAATTCGGGCGGCATCGGGCTGCAACAAGTAGAACGACGCCTCCAGTTGAGCTACCCCAACGCCTACACTTGGGAGTATGGCACTACGCCCGACGAACTGGAATACTTCTCGCACATTGAATTTCGTGCCGAATCCCCACATTCTCTCAACGCTAAATCCTCCCTGCTATGACCCTCACTTGTGCGATTATCGATGACGAACCATTGGCCGTCAAACTACTGGCTGCCTACGTCCAAAAGACTCCTGCTCTCGACCTCGTTTCTACTTATTCAAGTGCTGTCGAAGCCATTCTGGGACTGGAAGAAGCCCCCGTCGACCTCATTTTCTGCGACATCCAAATGCCTGAACTCGATGGATTGCAGTTTGCACAAATCATATCGACCACTCACTCGCGCATCATCTTTACCACGGCCTACGACAAATATGCCGTCGAAGGCTGGAAAGTCGATGCCTTGGACTATTTGCTCAAGCCCATCGGCTACGAAGAGTTTTTGGCGGCTGTGCAGAAGGCGATGAAATGGTTTGCGCGCGAAACGCAACCCCTCCCATCGGCAATAGAAAGTTTCTTTATCAAAAGCGACTACAAATTGATACGCGTACGCTTTGATGAGATTCTCTACATCGAGGGGTTGCGCGACTATGTGAAAATCTACCTCACCGGCGCGCGCAAACCCATCCTCTCGCTCACCTCGATGCGCACCATAGAAGCAGCGCTGCCTGCCGATTGGTTTATGCGCACTCACCGCTCCTTCATCGTCAATCTCCATCACATCGAAATCATTGAACGCGGACAAATCATCTTCGGCGAAAAGTATATCCCCGTTTCGGATTCCTACAAAGACGCGGTGCAAAACTATGTTTATAGTCGACTGCTGCAAAGCAAGAACGATAAATAAGTCGAACCAAATCTTTGTATATTCGAAAGGAATAACTACCTTTGCAGTCGAAAAATGAGGCATTTGCCTCTGAAACAGCAACAATCACACCGGGGCTGACTGGATTTGACGGCGGTTCGAAGTGATTTGTAAGCACGCAGTGCGGATGGAAGCGGGCACTTAAATCTCGGCTTTCGACAATTTATCTGGCGAAAATCAATTCGCTCTCGCTGCTTAATCGAAGTACAGTAGATTGGCTTTATCCCTTTGCCAGGCATTGGGACGAGACATCACCCAAGAGCACTTGCTCCTTTGCGTCTTGAACCGGTGGTGTAGCAAATAGGAGATTGGTGGGCAATGCCTCAATTGTCGACTGAAATTTTAGAGGATAAGGCACAGATTAAGGCTGCTTCTGCCCCGGTCTATGCTCGAAAACCCAATAGGAAGCTAAGCGTGTAGAAAGCAAGTTGGTTCTCCGTTCGGACGAGGGTTCAATCCCCTCCAGCTCCACCCACCTTTACATAAAAGGGCTTGGTTCCGTAGCTCAGTTGGATTAGAGCAACAGCCTTCTAAGCTGTGGGTCTTGGGTTCGAACCCCAACGGAATCACTAAGTTTTGACAGGGATATGGCTACATTTCGTTGGCTATATCCTTGTTTTTTTCGTGTGTTAGATTGAATAATTGCTTGAAAAGGTTGTACTGCAATATGCAGACAACCTATTTTGAAGACAAGAAACGGGCGCTTCGACCTTTCGCGAGAGTACCGCTGGGACGTACCAGAATGTTGTGCTTCGGGCAAACGTGATAGCACGCTAAGCAAAACGTGCAGGTGTTCCCCCACTGCGGACCCCTCTGGGCATCGGGCACGCTGACATTGTGCAGCGGGCAGACACGCACACAGCGGTGGCAGGCGATGCAGCGATGGTCGGTGTGAAACAGCCGTGGTGAAATCAGAAAGCGATTGAAGAAGCGGCGAATCATCCCGCTTTTCAATCCTGGCATTCCGCCTTCAACGACTTCGACAACGCCTGTTTGCCGCTCGATGATTTGACGGGCGATGCGAGGTAGGGCGCGTTCCGAAGTTTCGATTTTCTTTCGTGCCACCTCCTCAGCATCGGTGTTGAAAAAAGGCAGGGCAATGTAGGTGTTGGGCATTTGCAGTGACCAAACGGCAGCCAACCGATAGCCTTTTGCGGCGAGCAATTGCCGCAGTTGGTGATGGGTGTGCCCGATGTCGTCGCCACAAGAGAGGAGGGCAAAGACATGGAGTGATGCCCCTTCGGCACAATCGGGCAAACGTTTCAAAAAAGCCTCGACGGCAAGAGGAAGCCCCCAACCATAGACGGGGAAAGCAAAACCCACCGAAGTGTCGGCGGCAAAGGAGAGAGGAAGGGGCTCAACGCTCAGAAGCCACTGACGAATATCAATGGCTTCTGTGTTGAGTTGTCGGGCTAAGAGTGTGGCTAAGCGGCGGGTGTTGCCGGTGCCTGAAAAGTAGTAAATCATACCGGGTGGAAACGAAGGCGGGTTTCGTAGACAAAGCAATCGCGGAACACCTCTTCGGCTTCAATCTGGCTGCGGGTGAAAAGGCCGAACACGCTCGATCCGCTGCCGGACATTGAAGCGTAGACGGCACCCATATCGTAAAGCGTTTGCTTGATGGCGGCAATCTCGGGATACTGTTGGAAAACACTGTATTCAAAATCATTTTTCACTGTTTCGCGCCAAGTTTCGACCGGACGGGAGAGGGCTTGTAGCAGACTCACACTCGAAGGCTTGGGACGTACCATCGCGTAAGCCTCACGGGTGGAGACGTGGACATCGGGCTTGACCAATAGCAGAACATATCCGCCCAGGTCGAAGTCGATGGGCATCAGTTGGTCGCCGATTCCGGTGGCAAACGTGGGAGTGGGTTGGTAGAAGAATGGACAGTCGGCTCCCAGGCGAGAGAGCCGATAGGTGATGTCCTCATCGGTCATTTGCAACTCATACTTCTCGTTGAGCAGACGCATCATAAACGCCGCGTCGCTGCTGCCGCCCCCCAAGCCTGCGCCAGAAGGAATGCGCTTGTGCAACCAAATCTCTACGGGAGGGATTTGAGGATAGTCGGAACGCAGCGAGTTGAAGACCTTGACCACGAGATTGTTGTCGGCATCCTCGCTGTCGAGATGGAGACCCGACAGATGCAGAAGATAGGGCTGCGAAGCGTTTTTCACGCTCTCCACTTCCAGGTTGTCGTGCAGTGGAATGGGATAGAACACCGTCTCAATGTTGTGGTACCCATCCGGCCGCCGTTCCACGATGTTGAGACCCAAGTTGATTTTACAGCAGGGGAAAACTACCATAATCTACACTCATTTTTTATTTCAAACGATAAGAAAGGGCAACAGCACCATTGGCCGGAACGTGCACCTTGCTGTAACCATCGCGCACAAAGGTGAGTTTGAGGCGTTCTTTGCTGATGACGTCTTTCACGGGGAAAGTGCCTTCGGGCAGTGACAAGAAGTCGTAGGCATGAGTCGGAATGCGCACGCCCATCGCGGCTTCTTGGTCGCTGAAATTGGCCACGACCAAGATGATTTCGTCTTCCGAACGACGTAGGAAAGCATAGTGACGACCGGGATTGAAGCCCTCGCTGCCATCGTAGTTGACGTACATCAGGTCGTAGAACAGTCCGTAGATGAAAGCCGGATGCGTGGTGCGGAGCGTCAAGATGTGGTGATAGTAGTCGTACAGTTCGCGCTCTGTCGGCGTGAGGATGTCTTCCGTGGCCAGTTTCTTCGACCGCGCTTTGGGCGAGGGCAGTTGGGCCAGTTTGCGCAGGCTCTCGGGGCTCCAATAGTCGAAGATGGTGGTGCGCCCATCGCGGCCGGAGAAGCCCTCTTCGTCCATACCGCGCTCGCCCAGCTCCTGCCCGGCATAAATCATCACAGGGTTCGTGCCCATAAAGGTGACGGTGACCAATGCCGGCAGGGCTTCCGTGGGATTGCCGCAGAAGAAGTCGGAAGCAATGCGCTGTTCGTCATGATTTTCGAGGAAGTAGAGCATGTGGTTCTTGATGTCGTCCGTGGCCTGCCAAGCGTGGGTGATGGAGGCCGCCGCCGACTGCCGACACACCACAGCCCGCAAGGTGTCGTAAAGTCCCACCTTGTCATAAAGGTAGTCGAACCCTCCTTCGTGGATGTAGCTGCGATAGAGGTCGGGATTGTAGACCTCAGCAATGAAGTCGATGTGCGGATAGGCGCGTTTGACCTTGGCAATGGCATAGTGCCAAAACTCCACCGGCACCATCTCGACCATGTCGCAGCGGAAGGCATCCACGCCTTTCGAAGCCCAGAAGAGCAGGATGTTCACCATCTTGTGCCAAGTGCTGGGCGTGGGGGCAAAGTGCTTGCTGCCTCCGCCGCAATAGTCGATGCCATAGTTCAGTTTGATGGTCTCATACCAGTCGTTGCGTCCCGGCCAGGCGGCAAACTGGTCGTTGCCGGTGGCTTTGGCGGGATGCTCCAAGTAGGGGAACTCCACTCCTTTCGAGGCGAAGTTGTCCGTGTGCAGCGGCTCGCCCCAGCAGTAGTAGAAGTTGTTGTCCGTCGAGAAGTGTAGCTGGCTGTCATCGCCCATCCCCAAGTCTTCCGTACCCTTGGGTGCAGCGTCCGAGTGGTATTGTCGTGCCACGTGGTTGGGCACAAAGTCGATAATCATCTTGAGCCCGGCCTTGTGGGTGCGCACCACGAGTTCTTCAAACTCCTGCATGCGGTCCTCCACGCGCTCTGCCAAATCGGGATCTATGTCGTAATAGTCTTTGATGGCGTAGGGCGAACCGGCCTTCCCCTTGACCACCCAAGGATGATCTTGCGCAATACCGTAGCGCGAATAGTCGGTTTGAGTGGCGTGTTCAATAAGTCCTGTGAACCAAACGTGAGAGAAACCAAAGTCTTTGATGCGCTTCAACACGTCGGTCGTAAATCCGTTCATCTTGGCCGCCCCATTCTCTTCGAGCGTGCCATTGGGGACATTGCTTGTCGTGGGGTTGCCATAAAGTCGGGTGAAAATTTGATAGATAATCATAGTAGAAAAAGTCTGTCGGTGGTCCGGCTGCAAGTTTCGGCAGAAAAGAAAGAGGATGAACATTTTCGTTCAGCCGGATGAGCAGTGGCAAAACGAAGGATGAGTTTTGAGCACTGCCGTGGGGAGAACATGTCTGTGAAACGAACCTACCCAAAAGAGAAGAGGGAAGGAAGTTGGTTTCGACAAGCAAACTTCCTTCTCTCTCGTAAAGAGCGTTGTTCTTACATATGGGTGCCCTGCACGCTCACGGCATCATTGCCCTTGCAGATTTTCGAAATCATGCCTTGCAGCGCCTTGCCGGGACCACACTCCGTAAACTCCGTGGCACCGGCTGCCACCATGTTGTTCACTTCCTTGGTCCACAACACCGAAGCCGTCAGTTGGGCAATCAGGTTGGCCTTGATTTCCTCGGGAGCAGTGTGCGCTTCGCCGTCCACGTTCTGATAAACGGGACAACGCGGTGTGTGGAAGGTAGTGGCGGCGATGGCCGCTTCCAGTTCCTCCTTGGCAGGCTGCATGATGGGGGAGTGGAAAGCACCGCCCACGGGGAGCACCAAAGCCCGCTTCGCACCGGCTTCTTTGAGACGATTGCACGCCACTTCCACGCCTTCGCGTTCGCCGGAGATGACGAGCTGTCCGGGGCAGTTGTAGTTGGCACAGATGACCACCTTGCCCGTCTCTTCGCTCACCTCGCGGCAGATGGATTCAATCTGAGCATCTTCCAAGCCAATCACCGCAGCCATCGTGCCGGGGCGTGCTTCGCAAGCTGCCTGCATGGCCAAAGCACGCTTGGCCACAAGGCGCAGACCATCTTCGAAGGTCAGACAACCGGCAGCCGTGAGGGCCGAAAGTTCGCCGAGGGAGTGTCCGGCCACCATCTCCGGCTGGAAGGCATCGCCGAGGCAGAGTGCGCTGATGACGCTGTGGAGGAACACGGCCGGTTGCGTCACTTTCGTCTGCTTGAGTTCTTCGTCCGTGCCTGCAAACATGATGTCGGTGATGCGGAAGCCCAAGATTTCATTGGCCTTTTCAAAATACTCTTTGGCAATGGGGTGATTTTCATAAAGATCTTTGCCCATACCTACGAATTGTGCGCCCTGACCGGGGAAAACGTATGCTTTCATACTTTCTTGTTTGTTGAGTTTAATGGATGATGTTGCTTTTTATTGGATGATATGGACACGGCAGAAAAGCCACCGCCCACTTCATTGCAGGAGCAAAAATAAGAATTTATCTTTGTTTGAACGTGCTTTTTGAGAAGAAAAGCGGTTTTTGCCCTTGTTTTTGAAACGATGCCGCCTCTCTTTCTCCTTCACCGGAAGCACAACCCATGTTGAAGGGAAAGGAGAAAAAGTCTTTTTCTCCAAGGATAATCTATAAACCAAACTTTGGTTTATGTAATTCAAGGTTTGGTTTATGTAATTCAAACCTTGGTTTATATAATTCAAAGTTTGGTTTATAGTTTTTCTCCCATCTGCGCAACTTTACAAAGGAGAGAAAT
>RBWB01581952.1_pt1 | contig 17835 bp, 23 predicted proteins | sample 2014201 | NCBI WGS metagenome assembly RBWB01 (sample SAMN10133834, study PRJNA383868) | Human oral metagenome, whole genome shotgun sequencing project. | isolation source: supragingival plaque isolated from 88 juvenile twins | host: Homo sapiens | place: Australia
GTGTGGAATCCCCCCCTTCGAGTGACGTAAATCACCCCCATTTTGGGCTGTTTGTGGGGTAAGTCATATGGAATAAGCTTGACAGATCATAGTTCTGTGTGTTTGTCAAATAATGTGACGTAATATACACATTTAATTGTCATGACATATGTCCGTTCAAATGTCCTAACATTTTGAGTCGTGGTTATCAGTCAATGACAATCTGTGCGCAGACTATTTGTGTGACGCAGAGCACACGGAGTGTGTGCCGTTAGGGGTTGCCAGGCGCCTAGGTTAGTGGCATTATTTAGTTATCCGGAGAGGAACACAGGAACGGAAGGAACGGGACAATGAATCCGATGACTCGACAGATCACTAATTACATCAATTCGATGGGGTTTTCATTCAGTAAATTTAATGATAAGTTTACTGTTGAGATTGCTGGGGAGGAGTATACGATTCAGCGTCTTGGGCAGCGCTATTGGCAGTGTAAGCATTATGGGGTGGTGAAGGTGTTTAGGTCTCAGTATGAGGTTATTGCTTGGTTGGATTCAAATGTCTAAGTATAGGCCTTATTCACAAAGGTTGATTGATTATTTTTATAAGTCTGGTATGCGTTGTGGTATTACACCTGATTCTTTATATGTTAATATGCACGGCCACTACATCAATGTGTACCGCATATCATATAAATCATGGGAAGTATGCTACATGTCCCACACTTATAAGTTTTACAATCAATCGGAAATGCTTGAATGGCTTGAAGATCAAAGGAGGCACGGAAAATGATTAACCTACAGGAAGTGAAGCGCATTCTTCGCAGTTATGGTATGAAAGAAGAATATACTTGCGGAGAAGGTGGTGGTTCTAATATTCTTTATTGTGGTAGTATCGCATTTCGTTTGATTAATGAATATTCATATGAATGGTGGCCTCACCACTTACAGTCTTCTGGCACTATTGTTAATTGTGAATCTGTCGAAGATATGCTAACAACTATCCTAAGCGAGGGCTTGATTGCTTTAAATCACTACAAATATAACTACTAAGGTGTGTTATGATTATTCTAATTAGTGACGTAGCAGAACATTTTAATTGTTCTACTACTTCGGCAGTTAAGATTACACGATTTCTCATGAAAGCAACCGACGTCAATATGATTACTAAGAAAACGGTTGATTTCAAGTTTTGTGGTGTGATGTATACTTTAAGCAGACTGGAGGATGATTGGGTTATGGTTCGATCATTGGTTACGCAAAGCACTAATCTTGATGACGTGCTATAGTAACACAAAATAGCCCCAACCATTAGTTTGGTTGGGGCTATTTCTTTGTGGTTAGTCTACTTTAGTGGCATTTTCCTTGACTGCAGTGATAACCTGGTTGGTCTGTGTGGCGATGTCCGTCTTGGTGGCGAGCCCTCCGAAGCATGCTGCGAAGTGCTGCCATGATTCTTGGACGAGGGTGGTGAAGTCGTCGGAGCTGATTTCACTGGGTCGGAGTCCGGCTCGGTAGTAGCGATCGGCCTGCTCCTGGTCGATGCCCATGGCGCCGAGGCCGTAGGGGATGAGAGCATATCCATATGAGTCACCAAAGTTTACGCGGACGAACATGTGGATTCCTTCTGTGAGTGATGTGGTGTGTGTTGGTTCGGGCTCCGGGTCTGGCTCGGGCGCCTGTGTGTAGATGTCGGCTGGGGGTCGGAGGATGTAGTCTGCTCCGAATTCATAGATCGATGTTTGTCGGACTTGATCGTCGATAGGTACATCGTCCGAGTATGCTTCGTAGCAGGTGTCCTCATAGCCGATGACGACGACGTGTCCTCCGCGCCATGCGTTGGCGGGTCGGATGACGACGTCGCCGGGCTGCATTATGTCCCATGAGTAGTTGTAGCACTCCCATCCGGCTGAGGTGAAGGCGGGGACCATGTCGCCGGTGTACCAGGCGCCGCCTGTGGGGTATCCGGCTTGGCGTGCGGCGATGATTGTCATGGAGCTGCAGTCCATGTAGGTGGGGGACCCGGGGTTGTTGAATCCTTCTTGGCGCATTTCTTGACTGTATAGAACGTTTATTCCATTACAGTAGAAATTGCACCACCATAGAAAGTCATCTAGACGTGACATTACTTCTCCTGGCGTGGGACATTTCCTGCTGCTACTCCGAGCACGGCGCTTACGACGAAATTGAGTGCGGCGACTTTGTTTCCGTCTAGGGTGCCGAATACTCCGAGTGCGAAGCTGATGGCGAAGAAGATTCCGTATAGCCAGAGTCGGAATTGCGACGATCCCATGAATGTTGGGGGTTGTGGTGCTTCGTGTTCACCCATTTGATTTGCTCCTTAGGTAACCGATGATTTCCGCCAGTTGTCGGTTTTGGGCGTCTATAGAAGAATTACCGTGATTTGGTTTTACGTGATATTGAATATCAGCGATTTTGTCCTCTATGTCGTCCAGTCGGGCGAGGACGCCTGGTTTAGAGTCGGTCCCCTCCCATACTACTAGCATAGCATTTAGATGATCTAGAAAACGAGTGACGCGCATCACAGCACGTCCGATAATTGCGATTAGAGTTGTCACACCAAGAATTACAGCAACATCAATAGTTTGAACAGGAATGTTAATCATCGCACAAAAATTTCTGCGAACATATTTCGTGTTTCAGGACTATCACTGAATAGACGTCCTTTTCGGTATGTAGTACGCATGATAGTCAATACCTTGTCCCCATATAAAAGCAGCTTTTCACCTTCACGCAAATCCTTTACCTTATACGCCCATTGTACCAAAGGTCCCTTAGGCTGTCTTTTCTGTGCGAACCACGTGCCACCGTCGATCCATATGGATACGTTTCCCTGTTCTGTGCGTAGAGAGAACATGTACTTTGCTTTACCACTCTTTTTCATGACGTAATCGTCATAGTTGTCTGCGAATTCGTTACTAATTGCGTAGTCAGCGTAGTCTTCAGCGTAATTAACAATGAAGCTCCCGAATCGTGTGTGTGCGACTTCGTTCTGGAATTGTTTGCTGTCTACAAAATCGGTGACGATAAACCCGTCAGCATGTCGCGAAACGCCTTGTTTTGGTTCAATGTGGAATCGAATGAAGTAAGGATTCATAATGCTAGCCGAGTTTGAGAGCATAAGGCAACGCACACGGTCCTGGTATCGGTCTACCGTGGAGTAGAAGTCCATAAAGACTTTTGCTTCATCAGGTAAATAACGGAGTGATCCTTTATCGATGATGAACTCATCAAAAATAATGGTGTGCACTTTGGGGTATGCAATTGACTTATTCGCTTGCGCGGTGGAGAGGGGAATGAAATAGCCAATGGTTTCCCATCGCTTCATTACTTTGCGTTGTGCGAATTGGCCTTCTACTCTGAATTCTTCTTCAGGAAATTCGTCGGCGATATCTGCGAAGAATGATGCGCGTCCTTTGAGTTCTGTTTTGTAGCGGCGTAGGTAGATGAATTGCTGGCCTTTATTTATGGCATTTTTGATGGCAATTTTCTTAGCGCCGTAGGTTTTACCGAGTCCGCGGGCGCCCATGATCATGTTGAATACGCCTCCGTAGGAGAGCACGTTCGAGAAGCTGTAGTAACTGAATTTCTTTTTACCCATGTCGTCTAACCGTCCACCATACTGCGTTACCGAGCATCCCAATGGGATTAATGTGTGGCCCATTACCAGGACCGCCGTGTCCAATAGTATGCCCAGTATCGACATACATTTCAACATGATCCGTATGGGGATAGCCTCTACCCCAGGACATTACGATAATATCCCCTGGTTTACAAAGGGCTTTTTGGGCATCACTCATATTACCGCTACCGCGCTCAATGACGGCTTTTCCTCTGAAATATTGGTCGCCAGTCCAAGTTCCTACTTCTAGACCCGACGTGTCTTTGTACGCTCTCCAGATTGTGCCACTACAGTCACTGAAGCCTGACCTATCAGGATCGAGCCTGCCGGGTGCCTGCATGTAGCTGAATTTCATGATCCTGCTTCTCATCCATTCAACAGCCTTGGCCCCGGCGGTGCCGTCACCCCCTCCGGGGGTGCCGCCCCCGCCGGGGTTGACGATGAATGTCTGGTTTTGGATGTCCATTTGGACGGAGCGCTTGGGGAGCACGCCCTTCCATGTGTTATATCCCCCTGTTGGGTACATGAAAATGTTGGCTTCGCTTGTGCGGATGACGGGCATTCCGGAATCGTCGGCGGTAAGGATCATTCCAACTTCAGGAATGTCAATATTTTGCTTGCCGTATTGGGTGATGACACCGCCGTTGCCGGGTGTGATGGTGGAGTCGAATGCCGATGATCCGACGCCCGAGGTGTCTCCAGATTTGATGATTGCGAGCGCCTGATTGTAGCGGTTGCGATACTGGCCGAGGACCCCGTTGGCCATAATGGCGCTATACATTTGATCTAGGGTTAGTGCGCCACCGTTACGGTTGAGGACGCGTAGTGCTTCGCGGGGGCTCTGGTGGTAGGCGCAGGCCCACATGATGAATGCTTCGGTGTTGGAGTTGTAGTCGAGTCCGTATTGAATTGCGGTTGCCGTGTATCCCTCTAAATCAGTTACTAGCTGTTTATCTTGCAATGCAGCGGCTTTAGCTAGCAATGGTTTAATCCACCCATCGCCTTCGTCGCGTCCTAGATAGAATGTTGACCAGTTAGGGGAGTCTTTGCCCCACTGTCTCATTTGCTGGCGTAGTCTACCATTAGCGTGAGGTTGAGCGTCGGCGGGGTGTACACGGAAAATCGTGTCAAGCAGATTGATGGCACGCGACCCGAACCATTGTGCGATTCCTACGGTAATAGGATCGTTGTAATTGATTGCGTCATATTTGAGTGACGACTCGACGGTGCCGATCACTTTAACAGCAATTTTCTTATTCTTAGTGTCCCAACTCATAAATTGATCCTCCTGCCACCATTGTAGCAGGAGGACCAATCAAATCACCACACAGAATACGTTACTTCGATGAAATAGTTCGTACCGGCAACACATTTAGTGACGTTCCCGAAAACCCCCGATGAAGTTACCCGGAAGAACGCTGGATCACGGAATCCGCTAAATCCGCTGAACAGGACTTCGCCGGCGGGCCTGGCCCAACTGGGGAACCACCATAGACTGGTGTCGATGGGGGTTTCTGCCTTTACAGCAAAGTTTCCAGACACAGTGACTTTATCAAACTCTCGTTTAACCCAAAGGTTTTTCATACTAGACTTAATCGGAGCATTGGCGTCCTCACCGAATTTTTCTAGATTTATCCAACCAAGATTACGCCACCCGTCACCACCATTTAGCCACGAAATAGCGTAGTTGGCGGCACGCTCATATCCTTCATCAGTAAGATGAACCTCATCATTACCCTTAATCCAATTATGTCCTGCATCCCCTGACTCCCAGAACCATGACTTTGATCCATTGCAAATAAGAGGCTTTAGATCAGCGAAAGCTTCTGCAAATTCATTGGTTCGCATGACGACTGATCTACCTGTTTCCATTGAAATATTTAAGGAAGACCTGTTGAGAATGACAGGGATGCAAATCACTTTAGCATTAGGCCAATTAGCTTTTACGAAAGATGCACATTCTGCCGCAGTCTCACTAATAGACTGACCTAACCGAATATCATTAAGCATACACACGAAAGATACACACTTGATATTATTCATATACCCGCCCTGAATCGCCAGATTCTTGGCAGTGTTCAGCTGGTTGATGTACGCTCCCGTCCAACCCTTATAGAAAGCAGCACCACCAATAGCGTGGTTGTGGGGAATGTAGCCCTGTTCTGTTAGGACTCGATTGAACCATGGGTACGTGGCATTGGAATTACCGATGATGATTCCATGGGGGCTTTCCTTTAAAAGATATCGTCTATCGCTTTCATCTTTGGTGTATCGTGCATTGAGGCCAGCGGTTAACGAATTAGTGAGGGTCGAATTAACGCTATCGAGCCTCTCCTCCATTTTTTCCGTTAGCTTAACTGTGGCCATATAATGCGTACTGCCATCCTGCATGGTCGTTTGCAGAAACGCATTATTCAAGTTATAACGATTAGACTTAGCCGGAGTCAATGCAACAGCGATCAGTCTATTTTTAAACTCCTCAATGGTAGATAGAACATTCTTACGCTTCTCCTCAATATCCTTATTCCAACCATCATGTACCTTTTCCATCTCAGTGATGAATGTGGAAACCTTCTCATTAAGTTCCTTAATGATCTTGTCTTGCTCGGCGCCAAACTTGCCGATGTAATCAATACACTCAACAACAGCCCCACGAATACGCTCAAGCACCTCAAGGTACGTGAGTCCGTCACGATAAGTGAATGGTGTGATGTTATTGACGGACCTGTCACGAACGCGCCACAGTGCACGGTCAATAGAGCCAATAATGTCGTTAATGTCAGCCATAATATCCTCCGTAAATAGGGTTGTGAGTTAGAGGGCGGTCGACGTCCCACACTCCGAGGAAGAGATCGCGCAATTCCTCAATAATAAAATTATCAACATTAATCAGCGTAGAACGATACTGAGCAATCATCTGAGCCTTACTGCCCCGTTGCTTGGAGCGACTACTCTGATTATTATCATACTCGTTTCGATTTCGACTAGAAGACTCAGATGACGACTTAGACTTGTTTGTCGTTTCGTTCGTCGCGTCAGACATAGACGATGCATAATCAGCATTACCCTCCAAGCGTGTCTGGGGAGTGTCCGAAGCAACTGTGCGACCCCTAGAACCAGTAGAGCCAGAGCCGTCGCTGCTCTGCGTGTTACTACCCTGAGCGTTGCTGTTTCCCCACTGTCGAGTGTCGTTCTCCGAAACACCGCCATCGAGCGGATCGACGTTCTCCAGCTCCGCAAGATACATTCGATTGTAGCGGGGCATGATGAGATCCATTTTGAGCTCAAGTCGCCAAATGAAAATATCAATCGTCTCATGCCCGATTTCATTCAACCAAAATTCGCGTCGAATACGATCATTGAGTGTCTTGCGGTACTCCTCATTGAAGATAGGGTAGATGTCCAATCCCCAATGTCCTTTGGTGATGCGGTCAACGTCTTTAAGCCTTATCGTGTGCGTTGCCATCCTCTTCACCCCCATTCTGAAGAAGGTTATTAGCCGCTAAGTAATCATTCATGTTAGGATTGGCGTTGTCATCAATTGCCCAAGTGCACGACACCTTGAGCCCTGGGAACATACGATTAATCTGTTCGCATGCCAGTTCTCGAGGTTTCATGAATTGCTCGCGGGACGCCAAAACCTGACCAGTATTAGCACCTGCCTCCGCAACCACCATGCGTTCGCGCTTGTCAGAATCAATATTCATAATACCAAGCATCGTAAGCGCTTCACCCCAAATACGCGTCTTCGACTCCATGTGCTTAATGGAGGAAACTGCGCCTGTGCCAGCATTTTGGTTAAGCGGGAAAACGCCGATAGTTTGGGCAAGATTCTCCATTGTGAGATTCTCGGTCCCCCAAACAACAGGCTCACCGTCGTAAATCTTGCTCATGACGTTAGTAATTGTATTTCGCTGGTCATTATTGCAAGCAACAATCATCGGGTTACGCTCGTTAAGCAAATCGATTTCAATGGTGCGATCTACAATAGCGAGACGTTCCGAATACACTTTAATAATCTGTGAATCTGGAATGCGTGTTTGATTTCCCCAAATCACTACACATTCATCGACTCCCACCTCACGTGAATAGGTGCCGTTTCGAGTCACTCTAAAAGAAATCGGGTTATCTTGAATGTCGAGCATGCCTGTCTGTGTGGCGGGCATGCACATAAACATTTCAAAGAATGTGTCGTAATAGAAAATAGCGAAACCATTATCCAGTAGTGTGGATTCAATAAACCTAGGGTCAATCCCGTTAGGTAATCCCTCCCAAGTAAAGCGCGCCATGCATTTACCCCTCATCTGGGACCAATACATGTGCTGCAACTGGGTCTGGCGAACCTCCGACGTCGATCCTGTAAGGCTGTTTGGCTTGTCGTAGAATTCTTGTTTAACGAAGTCACCCCGCTTGCTCACCTAGCCACACCTCCTTGCTCTTATCGATACGGTTCTTGCGAACGTTTGCAGTACCAATCATACCAGGAGACTTCCACACAGTCACACCCTTCTCAAAAATTCCCCTAATAGTGCCTTTAAACGTCTCGGGCATATCCGCACGCTCAAGATAACACTCCGTTAACTTCCAGTATGTGAAGTGTGACATGAGCGAAAGATAAGAAATCCTCACCCAAGTGTTCATGGCATATCCATACCGCAACCAATACTCACCAAGGCGCGTCATAGCATTACGTGACACCTGTCTCACACGACAATCCAAATGTAGTCCGTACGCCGCCATCGGAGTAATAGTGCCCTGAGTCTGCCCAATCACCGACGGAGGAATGACCTGAGAATCCTGCACCTGCGCGTTAATACTTGCCACAGCATTCTCATAATCACCATTAGCGGAAAACTGTGCGAGCTCATAATTCGTATCCCGCACAGCCCTCTGCTGAGTCTGCGAAATCTGTGACGCCCCTGACGTCAACTGATTCTGGATATGTGCCTGAGACTGTGCCTGAGAATTCGAAATCATTGCATTCACGCCTGCCGTCGCCGCTTGCCCCAAGCCAGCTCCGACGGCCTGGCCGTTGAGACCCACAATGCCGCCAAGTGCTGTCATTCCACCTTGGACGGCTTGAACGGTGGCTCTCATGTTGTTGTACCGCGACTGGCTGTCCGCATTCGCCGACGCCCCCCACATGGTGTTCTCAGCCCCCGCCTGAGTGGCTGCGATCCCAGCGTTCGCAATATCCCGACTGGCGGTCGCCGCGCGCTGCGCGCGCCGCTGCTGCCACCGGGCCCCATTGTACTGCTGTGCGATAGTGTGCGCATTACTGGCCAGGTTGTTGAGTGCTGAGTTATTAAGAACAGCGAAAGTGGGCAAACTTTGATAGCCCGTGGTCGCGTCAAACTCCTCTCCACTAATCCCCGTCCACGTCGACTGGTCTACGTTGATAACATCAGCGCCCTCGAGGTGATTGTGCCAATTGATGGAGAAAAGAATCTGTGGATTGGGTGGGGCGATGTGAGCCCACATTGTGGCACCAATTTTATCAGAATCGATGGACTCGGGAGCAACCTCAAGAGGATTGCCCGTATATGTTGTGAATTCAAGAACGCAATACGGTGAGGTCATGAATTTCTTGAGCTCAGCAAAATCAGGTGAAAGCATGCGCATACACGTCTCACGGAAATTTTCGTGAGTCATATAGAATGTTTTCTTATTGTTAATAGATTTAGGTGAACGCCAAGAACCATTGCCAAGAACAACGGATCGTGTGCTCTCATCACCGAAGAGCCCTTTAGGAACAAGATATACGGAGCCAATGCCCTGAGAAATCCAAGGATACGACGAAAGGTACTCCATCCCCGCGAAAAACCCGTCCGCCGTCGTCGCCCAAATATCCACAGCATTCGGCAAGCCCTCAAGAGCCGACCCTGTCGCCATGGAAACACTGGGATTCTGCTTGTCCCCATACGGAGCATCAAGCTTAATCGTCGACGTCACAAGCACGTCGTAATTCTTATTCGCGATATCCCCCAAAACCTTGCGATAAGCTCGCGTCACAAGATGCTGACCCCCAAGATCAATCCCCTCAGGCTGTTGCAGCCATTTGCGCCCATACTCCTCGAAAGAATTACGCGCAGCGATCCCCATATGACCGCGCTCAAGATACGCACGACCAAACTTAACGCGACTATAATAAGTGGTCCACACGTCAAGCTGGAGGATAAGCTGAGTAGTCCCCGGATTCAAATACTGAACATCAGTGATGAAATAGAAGAAAACCGTTGGAAGATAGTCGGCAGTGAAAGCATTCGAAGGTCGTCCCGGATTAGTCACCATCAAATAATTGAACTGAACCGCACGAGAGAATGGGGTAGGAATACGAATAGGGCGCCCCTGAGCGAGGTAGGTCATGGAATCGAGCATAATCGTCTGAGAATACTCGAATGACTCAACATAAACCTTAGGATTACCATATTCACCCCAATCAATAATATCCCTATACGTGTTATCAAAAGGTACATTTACCATGCGCACAACACTACCTGGAGACCACACCGAATAATCAAAAGACAAGCCCGCCGAAGTCTCGCCAGGCAATTCATTAATCTGGGACATAACAAACACCGTTCACTAAATGAACCACCCCACCACTCCCTAGAGTGGTGGGGTAGTTACCCAATCTGATCCCTGTAGCTACAGAATACTACTTCTTGATCTGAATGTCAATCTTCTTCTTCACCGGCTTATTGCCGTCCGGACCCTTAGTATCAACACTAACCCAGACTTCAAGATAAGCCTCAGGCTCATCAATATCGACGGTCAACAAACCGTCATTATCAATCCTGGTACCATCATGCTTACCATTAACAATATACCAGTCAGTAGCATACCCCTTATTAGCAGGAGGAGTCTTCCATGTAATAGAACCCTGCAGGACACTCCCCGGCTTAATGACCGTCTGAGACGTCCCCTCCTTATTTGTCAGTACAATCGCCTGAATCTCAGCATTAGTCTCAGCCGCCGGGACAACAATCGGAGAACTAGCCTTAGTGCCAAAAGCAACAGCGGGCACCATCGCCGACATACTGAGAATAGACCAGTGATGAAGGAAGAAATTATCGTAAAGCCCCTCAGGATTATTTACATGACGGTTCTCAAGAAGAACATCCTTGATGAGAAGGAAGTCCTTCGTCGTGAGAATCGCAGACGTATCATCAAGCTGAAGCGACTCATTCGGCACCGTAATAATGTGTGACGGCGCATCAGCGTCAACACGGTTGAACGCAGCCGCAAGAGACGTCACATCAATATTAGCCTTAAACTCCGGCGTCGCAATAATCACCAAATCCTCGGGACGCGCATAAGAATGCACGCCATAGTGATTGAATGCAGGAGTAGGATAACGCATCTTATCGGCCATAATACGCAGACCCTTAAGAGCACTATCCGTAGAATTCTTATCTGCCACGAGCACATTCATGTTAGGAATCTGCTGACGGAAGAAACCCCACTTATTCTCATACTCACGGAAAAGCGAGCACATCGTGAGAAACTCATTCCACTCGTCAGAGGAGGCAGGTACCGACATGATTGCAGAGAGCATCTCCGACAGACCATTCTCACTAAGGAAAGCGCGTCGAATAACGTTCTCATTAATCGTGATCTTATACTTCTCTTTACGATTAATCTTGTGGAACGCAGAATACACCGGAGGCCGAGCCTGACCGAAAATATCAGATTCAAGATAATCACGATCTTCGTTGTAGATAGTAGGCTTAATTAGATCAACGTGTACCTCTTCGATAGTATCACCAAAATTAAGCATGCCCTGCTTAAAAACAGCCAGAGGATTCTTCCACGTAATGTCACGAACAATCGTGGAACCAATGCGATTCACAAGTCCACGCAGAAACTCATTGCGCGTAATATCATCACGCATAATTCCCGCAACAGTGTCCTTGATGTTTGCCTTAGTGGCTTCAGGAACCATATTCTGATAATCGTAACGCGCATCGCCGCGGACGGCGTTCAAAATATCAACATTATCGATATCATCGCGAAGCTGAGGCATAATAAATCTCCTTACTTAAACAGATCGCTAATGTGTTTAGGACGCCAATTCCCGTCAGGAACCTTCGAATCCGGAGAATCGCCGGAAGAAAACAATCCCGACAAGCCCGAAAGAGTCTTTGCGGTGTCCTTAACGGCGTCCGTATCAATCCCTAACCCCTTAATTGTAGCACGACCTGCATCCTTAGCAGCAGTCCCACCAAGCTCAGCTGCCGCACCACCAATTTCACCAATACCCGACACAACCGACTTCACGTCACCAGCTGTAGAACTAACAACGTCGTGAACGTCAGCCGGCGTCATTTCCTTAGATGCAGGCACATCGTCCCCTGCATAGGGGTTATTCACCTCCCGCTCCGTAGGAGTCAACATAGAATCCATGCGCCCTTCAAGTTCATTCTGAAGGGCAGACACCTTCTCCCCGAAAACATCAGTAAGATGCTTCCAAGCCGCTTTCGTATCCTTGAAAGGGTCCTCGTCGTCCTTTTCGGGATTAGGGTCCCCACCATAGAGATTTCTGTCCGACGGGGAGACGGCCTTATTGTCGCCGTCGGAATCGCCGGGATCATACACCTCAACCTTAGGAACTCCAGCCGCCTCCTTCTGGTCATCTGACATGCTCTGACGGCGACGGTTAAGTTCCTGAGCGCGCTCCTGCTGATACTTCGGGTCACCCAGTTTATCGTTATCGACACCAGTTACAGGTAACTGATCGATGGGTGTCTTAGTTTTCTTATTCTTTTCAATCTGCTCGCGAGAACGCTTAGCGTCCTCAGCGACATTTCCCGTGCCTTTAGCATTAGGCATTATTCCCCCAAATAAACGAATAGGCCACACAATACTGTGTGGCCTATTCTACCACCCAATACGGGCTAGCGCTATTAAAACTTGTGAGGTCGTTCCGCCAGGGGCCTTATCACCGGTTCACAATCCCCGGCGGGTTAATAGTCACTCTGCCTGCTTGGGAGCATGCTTGGCGATATACTCAATAATCGCCTCAGTTACCAACTCGTCGGTCTCCTTACGAAGACTCCAACGAACATTCTCAATATCCTCAGCAACAGCCTTAGGGATACGAAAACGATAAATTTTGTGTGTGCTAACCGGACGGGCCATGATGATGTCCTTTCAAACTTTGAGTGTAAATGTTGTGTCCCTGAGAACCACACCCCCTGGGACTCGCGTTGGTACAAGTTTACCAGTCCACTGACCACCATGCAACATGTCATCTAAAGAAAGATTGTTCGCAATGTTACGAGGCAATCCCGCGATATGTACGTCAAGCTTACCGTTGATCTCTTCTGCATACTGCTTTGCTCGCACATATACAGCTCTAGTGAAATTGCTCTCATGCTTCCAAGCTCCAAGCTCGACAGGATCAACATCAAGAGTTGATGGTGGTTCCGTCACTCCAACCAAATGAAGTGAATCAGTATCCGCATATGCGAAATTATCAAAATTATCTTGTGCTGCGCTAATAGTTTTCTGCCTAGCGTATGCTGTAATAAAAACTCCCATCGGGGTATAAACAGGATCACGCATTTCTGTTTCATTAAGAACTAGCGCAACTGCACTGTCTTTAATAATTGGTCGTTTACCTGTAATGTCGGGGTTGGTCGAAAACTTCCCATACAGGCTATTCAAGTGAAGTTTCGCGATTTGTCTGAGTCCGCCCGTAGATGTCTTTTTAATCTCCATAAAGTGGTCAACATATTTATCAAAGAAACCATGACTCCCTCTAAACTCAAATGTCCCATTCCAAGACAAAATGTTTACATCATAATGTTTTTGCCAAAGCTCTATATCAACGTTGGTAGCATTAACTGTGGTGGGCTCCTTAATCTCGGAAATATATTCCGTAGGATTAAACGAAAGATTCTTCTTAATCTGTATACAAGGGATATGATCTTTCTTCAACTTCGCTGTAAAAGTAATAGAAGAAATATAAAGAGGATAATCGCCAGAAGGTGCCCCTTCACGATAAATAGGTTCCCCATAAGGAAGTAGGCAGAACCTCATAACCGACGGATACAATGAATTCACATCATAAACAGAACCCGCACCAACAAGCCTACGCGAAAACCGAGGATTAGCGTAAGTAAATCCACCACGATATGCTTTACGAACCTCACTATCAATCTCAGAAGAAAGAATTGGAAACCGCCTAGTGAACTGCTTCCCCACCATCCTCTTATATGCAGAAAGAGAATCAGCACCCACAGTAAGCTTCGTCATTTTCTCCTGAAACTGAATCTCAAGTGCCTGAGCAATAATCGCTACGTCATTACGCTGATAGCGTCTCTCATGTTCAGTGGGGATATAGCCAACAGGACGGGGCTTATTATAATCAATCTCAAGTTTCTGATAATGCAAGTTAAAAGCTTTCGCGATCACTGCAACCGACATCGGCAATTTCTTATACGAATCGCGAAATTCTATCCTATACCCACTAACAAAAACAACTGATATGGAATAAAATTTGCCCATCCTAGAAATGAGAGAAGTAAATTCCTTAAGACCAGGATTGTCTTTTACCCATGTATATCCATTTTTAAGTAGCCAATCGATGATAAAAACACCGTCAAAAGCAAGATTATGAAAATACACATGAGACGCACGCTGAGACACGCAACCCAAAAATCCCTCAAGAGAAACCCCGTCAACATAATCCTCCAACTTCCCAACACGAATAAGACCCCACGACCAAACCCGACAATCATTTTCGTCAGTAGTAGTCTCAAAATCAGCAACATAATTAGGCAGCTTCTTATGAGACTTCCTAACCTTAACGTTTCCTCCGGCGGCGCGCGACTCGCTTATTAATTGGCGACCCACTGAAATCGTCCTCCGGCTTAATCTTGATAGAATTAATTTCTTTCAAAAGAGACTTAATCTCAAGGTTTGCATCCTCAACGTCATCGTACCACAAGTCCTGACCTGAATTCTTTCTCTCATAATAACCCTCTTTAGCGGCCTCATACATCAAAGAAAGTTGATTAGCAAAATGATCATTCACCGTCCACATCAACCACAATACATCGTCTGAAATATCGGTAAGAATGTCATAAAGCTCAGGATCGCCAATCACATCAAGCATTGCAGCAATCTGCTGTTTAGCCGCCGTCAACCTCTCCCGCTTCCCCTTAGCCGTAAGCCCGTGCAGCACCTTCTCAGTCTTCGCTCTCATAGCTTCAGCGGACTCAAAAGACGACGTGCGCTTATTCTCATTCATCCGCTCAAGAGCGTAACTAGAACCCCCATGCAAATAAGTCTTCTTAGGACGAAAATCCCTAATCCAGTCACCAACACTAGCATCACCAAGAAAAGGAATTTTCGTACCACTCACACTGCGTTCATAAGCATCGATGTCAGCATTGTATCTACGAACGGCATCACGGTATCTTCGAACATCTTTATCAGAAATAATGTTACCTTTGCGATCAGTATGATACCAAACACTACTACTATTATTAAATTCGTTAAGCCGTTCAAGCTCTTTTCTTGCGTTCTTGAGACTAACTCTACCAATAGCCGACTTCCCCAACGGATCATACTTAGTCCCCCTAATATCGGCCCCATCAAGTGAGGTGGCCATCCTATACATCTTCCGAATCGCCCGATCCCTTTCCATTTGCAAGAGACCCCGAGTAGTATCAAGTTCGTTCCGCCGTTCGCGATTCCTAACAGTCTTAACGGACTCAGCCTTAACCGATGCTGTCTCCTGTGACAACGTATCCGGTAAACCCAAATTTCCATTAGACAAAAACGCGTTAATCGTACTGGCCGTATTCCTAACATGTCTACTAGCACGCTTAAACGCCCGATAATGCTTACTCCAATGGCTCTTCGCCATAACAATACCCCCTACCCCCTATGGGGTAGGGGGTGTCGTCATTCTACCTAACTACGCCAACTCAAGCGTCGTGTACTCCCGATCCTTCCCAGACTTAGCGGTACTCACCTTCACCTTCACAGGCTCCGGCCAAGAACGCACATCCCCAAGAACATCAATAAGTCGCTGAACCTGGGATGAAACCGTGAGCGAAGTAGTCCCATAAGCCTGACCAGACTTATCAACAAGAATCACAGTTTTGCGTGTCTCAAGCTCACCAGAAGTCGTGTCGACGACGTCCTCCTCGAGAATAACAACATCACGAATTTCGATAGTCTTACCGCGAAGAGTCTTAAAAGGAAGAGCATTAGCCTGCGCGTTGAAAAATGCCTTCAGGCCGTTGAAGTCGTCAGAGAAAGAAGTATAAAGAACAGTCATGATAGTTTCCTTTCGATGGGTTTAACCATTAAATAGTGAGATGGCATAAACATTGCTGCAATGTTTGTGATACTTACTTTATTGCTTTTAGTTAATTGTTCTGCTTTTATATGCGCTCCTGTAATTGGGTCGTCATGCTGATAAACGTACCGGACAAACGTTCCTGTATCAACTACAGCAACTGAGCCCGGAAAAATCGAACAACGATAAACCTCTTTCTCAAGATAAATCTCTGCAGGCCATTCTTCACCAAAATTATCTACGTAAGATACTAGCATAATTAAAATAGTTCTAATTGAATAGAATCAGAATCAACTACAACAATCTTTCCTCTCTGGGCCAACATAGCACACACAATTTCTGTTGCACTGCTGTTTGATGAAAATTGAATGTGTTTATTATGCCCCCGAATGTCTAATTGTGCGACAATGCCCTCACTTGTTAGCCATACATTCACCTTATCCATTGAACGCATAACTTTATACACCAAATGATTGGGTGAAGAAGTTTTGTATGGAATTACGTTGTGAACCTTATAGGATAAGCTGTTGTCATAATATCTCACATGAAAACTGTGAGGATGATCAAAATCCCAGCGATCCATAACAACCAACCTCCAATCCTAGGAACCGCTTTAGCCGCCATCAACCCACCAGCCACACCGACAGCCACATCCCCCTTAGACAAGCCCCTACCAACATCAGCACAACTACGACCAGCGTAACGAACAGCACGTTGCTCAGCCAACCGTCGCTCATACTCATCCGCCCCCATCTCCATATCCATGTAAATCCACTCACCGTTAAGATTCTTCCACATCGTCATGCATTCCCTTCAAGAGATGTTCTAGTAGGTCAAGTGTCTCGAAAATATCCATGTAATGAACATCAAACTGAAGCCATTTATAAAAGATCGTATAATAGTATTCATCCCGATCCTTAATGACGACTTTCTCGTTAAAAATAATGAACGAAACCCTATCTTCATATTTATTTGAAAAATAGTCAGTCCAATATCCAATAACGGCTTTGAGCTTACGGGACAAAGGAAGCTTCTTTCCATGTTGTGAATTAAACACAATCTTATTTTCGATAGTCATTTTGCTCCAAATAGTTCTGAAAATGCTGAGTAAACCATGTCTGCCTCATCGTCCCCGGGATGAGAAACATAACGTACCATGTCGTTTTTAAAACGAATAAACCATGCTAGGTTATCACCTCTAGGATTAACTGTAGCCGTAAAATCAGTCCATCTAAGCCTAATAGGCTGCCTATAGCGGATGGCCTCTTGCATAAGACATGTAAACAGGTCTTTCTGAATCAAATCAGTTCTCCGTTCTTTGTGTGAGCTGAGATCGTCTAGAGCTTTACCGAACAATGTAATTCTCTGTGAATAGGTGTGTGTGCTTTCGAATCGAAGTACGACATCATGTTTAATTTTAATGATGTGCCAAATTTCAGTGTTGGGTAATCTTTGAATGTGAACGTCATAACCTTCGTATTGGTGGCGTAATATATCAATTTTCTCTATCATTATTAGGCCAACAATATAAGCTATATTGTGATCCTTGGCCCAGCAGATGAATTCAGTCATTTTCTGGTTACTCCCGTTCCTGTGTTCCTCTCCGGATAACTAAATAATGCCACTAACCTAGGCGCCTGGCAACCCCTAACGGCACACACTCCGTGTGCTCTGCGTCACACAAATAGTCTGCGCACAGATTGTCATTGACTGATAACCACGACTCAAAATGTTAGGACATTTGAACGGACATATGTCATGACAATTAAATGTGTATATTACGTCACATTATTTGACAAACACACAGAACTATGATCTGTCAAGCTTATTCCATATGACTTACCCCACAAACAGCCCAAAATGGGGGTGATTTACGTCACTCGAAGGGGGGGATTCCACAC